>ERZ773076.340-NODE-340-length-25127-cov-2.894105_pt1 | contig 25127 bp, 19 predicted proteins | sample MGYA00580613_ERZ773076 | MGnify/ENA primary metagenome ERZ773076 (study PRJEB29015, sample SAMEA2738005) | human oral metagenome | biome: human oral; feature: human-associated habitat; material: dental | place: China | collected 2057 ...
CAGGGGGATCTTCGATGCATCTACAACGAGGAGAATCAGGGCTTCCCCAGGGGCTGCAATCAAGGCTTGAAAATTGCGGAAGGAACGGAGCTCCTGCTCCTCAATAGCGACACCGTCGTCACGAAGGACTGGCTGTCGAATCTGCGCTGTGCGCTTTACAGTGATCCTGCGGTCGGCGCTGTGAGCTGTGTCACGAATTGCTGCTCCAATAATCAGCAGATTGATGTTTCTTACCAGGGCATGGAGGAAATGCAGGCATTTGCCGCGGACTACAACAAATCGAATCCCGCATCTTGGGAGAAGAAGACGACACTTGTGGGATTTTGCTATCTCTTCAAGCGGGAAGTGTTCGACAAGGTGGGTTTCCTTGATGAGCAGTTCAGCCCCGGCAACTTCGAGGATGACGACTACTCTCTGCGCATCTTGCAGCAGGGATGGGATCTTCTCCTCTGCCATGATACATTTATTCATCATTTCGGGCATGCAAGCTTCTCGAAAGGATATGGCGACCAAGAGGCGGCGGAAAAAGCTCGGCGTTCCAATGCATTGATTGAACGAAATGCGGCTTTGTTCCTAAAAAAATGGCATATGCCTGAGATGTATAAGGTCATGGCGGTGGAGGAGATTCGCCGTTTGCTGCAGAGCCGTGTAGGTGCAGACGAGGCGGTGCATGAGCGTCACCTGCCGCGTGAAAAGAAGATCGCGGTGCTCCTGCGGGACAGCCATACGGGGAGGCACGAAGTTTGCCTCGAGGCTCTCAAGAATGTGAAGTGGCCCGACGGCTATGAAGTGGAAGTATTTACAATCGATGCTCAAAAGCCCTATGCGGCACAGGTCAATGAAATATTGACGGGAACGGATGCCAAGGTCAAGATCTACATCAACGATGAAATGTGTCTGGTTCATCCGCAGGCGATCGAGGATCTGCTGACGATCTTTCAAGACGAAAGCATCGGTATGGTCGGCATCCTAGGGAGTCAGTCGCTTCCCGTTAACGGCGATCTCATGGATTCGCCGTATAAGCGCGGTGCTGTCTATGTGCCCTCAAAAGAGAGCTTCTCTGAGCAGCGCTTTGAAGGCACGAGGGGAAAGGTCGAAGATGTTCGCGGAATTCTGCCCTTCTTCTTTGCGACGCAAAGAGATATTCCATGGGACGAATCCTATGAAAAGCAGTATTACGCCGTGCTCGATCATTGCCGCGCGATGGAGGAGGCCAGCATGCGCATCGTCGTTCCCTTGCCGGAAGACATCTGGTGCATCTGCCAGCTGGAAAGCATCTTTTTCGACAACTCCGAGGTCGATCGCAAAAAGTTTTTTGGGAAATATCATGCATACATTGATCGCACAGACGCGCAGGAGCGCAGTACCCTCTATGTGTGCGGCGAGGGAAGCGAGGTTCCCTCGTGGCAGAGATTCTCCCGTCCTGAAGGAATCTCTATCGGTGAGGCGACACGGATCCATGAGACGGCGTTCCTGCGTCTCTCTATGCCAAATTTCGAAGGAAAGCCGCGCATTGTCATCGGCGATCATTGTGAGATTGGTGCAGGCAGCACGCTCACGGCAGTGCAGCGCATCGAATTTGGAAACAGTGTGAGTGTGGCAGAGAATGTTCACATCAAGGACTACGTCTACGATGACAGTGGAATCGGCCTCTTGCCCAAAGACTGCGCTATTGTCACGAAAGAAGGTGGCGTCAAGATCGAGCGAGGCGTGCGCTTGGAAGAGAATGTGTCCATCAAGGGGGCTGTGCGTATCGGGCGCGGCAGCATTGTGAAAGCGGGAAGTACGGTGTGCACGGATATCCCTGCCTATTGCATCGCCGAGGGAAGCCCAGCTCGCATCACCTTCGCCTTTTCGCCGAAAGCGGGGGAGTGGCTGTCCACAGAAAGAACGGAGACGCTGCGGAAGGTGCTCGCAGAAAGGAGGCGGACGACGCCGCTTCTGACCATTGCCTTCATCACATACAATCGCAGCAGATACTTGAAGAAGTCGCTGCGATGCGTACTGCAGCAGGTCGGCAACGATGATCTCGTGGAGATCCTCGTTTCAGACAATGCTTCGACGGACGATACGCGGGCTTTCGTCGAAGAGATGCAGAGGACGCACAAGAATCTGCGCTATCACTGCAACGAGAAGAACATCGGTGCGGAAGGAAATATCCATGAGGCCATCAAGGCGAGCCGTGGTGAGTATGTGCTCGTCATGGGCGATGATGATTACTTTGTCGATGGCGCAATCCATGTGCTTCTCAGTGGAATCGTCCGATATCGAGGCATCGCAATCTTCTGTTTGGGTCAACAATCGGAAGACCCGCGCTCTGTATGTACGGGGACAGGTTGTTTGCGATATATCGAGGTTGTGAGCTACTTCATGGGGTGGATCAGCTGCATCGTCATGCGGCGCGAACTCTACGATCATATCCGTGAGCCGCATAAGTATGATGATTCGCGTATCCCGCAGGTGTATCTGCAGATGGAGATATTGAAACAGAATCCGGATTTTGCCGTGTTGATCGGTTCCTTCTTCATGGAAAGCGGCGGCGATCATAAGCCGAAGGGATATAATTTTATCGAGGTCTTCGTTAAGAATTATTTCGATATATTAACGGCATCGGTGGAAATTCCTGCGGCACAGCTTTCTGCAGCGAAGAAGCACGTCTTGGAGCATTCGATTCTCCCATGGTGCAAACGGATCAAAGAGGAACGGATCGGCTTGTCTCTCGATGGCATCTTCGACATCATCGAAGAGTATTACGGGAACGAGCCGTACTATGCGCAGCTCGTCGAGTTGCTGGGGAAGATTTTGCAGGACTGACGGAGTGTCTTTCGTGCAGATGATGCGTTGCGATGGATCATTCTGCTATATGCGGGCGAGGCGTGATGATCTCTTCCGCAGTGCTGGCAGCAAAGGAGATGAAGGGTTGAAGACAGTTCTTTTGGCGGGCGGGTTCGGCACGCGCATCACGGAGGAGTCGGAGAGGCGGCCCAAGCCCATGATAGAGATCGGCGGCATGCCGATCCTCTGGCACATCATGAAGGGGTACAGTCATTTCGGCTTCAATGAATTCATTATATGCGCGGGCTACAAGCAGCATATGATCAAGGAATGGTTCGCTGACTACTTCCTTCATACGTCCGACATCACGTTTGACTTCACGCAGGAAAACCGCATGATCGTGCACAACCAGCATACGGAACCGTGGAAGGTCACGATTGTCGATACGGGACTCGATACCTTGACGGGCGGGCGCATCCGCCGCATTCGCAAGTATGTGGGGAATGAGACGTTCATGATGACGTACGGCGACGGCGTGGCGGATGTCGACATCGGTGAACTCGTGCGCTTTCATAAGTCGCATGGCAAGGCAGCGACCTTGACGGCGATCATGCAAAAACAGCAGAAGGGCATCCTGGACATCGGCTTTGATAATTCCGTGCATGCCTTTCGTGAGAAGGCGATGGAGGATAGTGCGCCGATCAATGCGGGTTACATGGTGCTTGAGCCTTCCGTTTTTGAATTGATTGAGGATGACTCTACAGTGTTCGAACAGAGGCCGTTGGAGGAGTTGGCGAAGAAAAGCGAGCTCAAGTGCTATCTGCACAGCGGCTTCTGGCAGTGCATGGATACGCTGCGTGAAAAGATTTTGCTCGAGCGCCTGTGGCAAAGCGGCAAAGCGCCGTGGAAGCTCTGGTGACTTTCAGTGATGGATGTTTGCAGGAAGGGCATGGTATGAAAAAAGAAAAGAAAGTTGCATTTTTCGTACGTAAGTCGGATGAAGCGCTTTACCGCACCTGTTTGGAATCGCTGCAGGCGCTTCATCTGCCTGCGGGATATGAGGCGGAACTTTTTACGTTGACAGCGGGAAAGGCGTATGCTGTGCAGGCAAACAAAGCATTGGCTCTTTCCGATGCCAAATACAAGATCTATATCAACGATGATGTGCGCCTTGTCCGATCGCAGTTGATCGAGGAATTGCTGACAGTTTTCAAGGATGCCTCCATCGGTATGGTTGGAGTGCTGGGAAGTCAGTCCCTGCCTCGCGATGGCAATGTGATGGAATCGGACTACAAGCGGGGCGTTGTCTATGTGCCGACGGGACGAGAACTGTTAGAGATGCGATTCGGAGAAGTTTCGGAAGAAGAGACAGCGGATGTCCGTTTCGTTCTGCCCTCATTCTTTGCGACGCAGATGGATTTGCCATGGGATGAAGAATATGAAACACAATATTATGCCTTGCTGGCACAGTGCCGAAGCTTTGAGGAAATCGGAAGTCGGATCGTGACGTCCTTGGCGAAGGAGGTTTGGTGCGCCTATCAGTCACGAGATATCTCCTTCGACGCCGAAGAAGCGGATCACGTGAAGTTTTTTGCAAGATATCATCCTTATCTGAATCTTGCAGAGATGGAGGGGGCGCAGGCTGTTTTGTATGCGTGCGGCGAGGGAACGACGCTTCCATCTTGGCGAGATTTTTCCCATCCCGAGGGCATTGTTGTCGGATGCGATACACATGTGCATCGGACGGCGAGCTGCGGCCTTGCCCTGTCGAATTTCACCGGTCGACCCAAGCTCCTTCTTGGTGATCATTGTACAATTGGTGCAGGCAGTACGGTCACGGCGCTCTATAGCATTCGTCTGGAAAACGATGTGACGGTGGCAGAGAATGTCCATATCAAAGACTATGCCTACGATGAGACGGCGATCGGTCTTTCTCTCGAAGCCCAGATGGATTCGATCGAGGACGACGGCATCTATATTGAAAGCGGCGTGCATATCGGGGAGAATGTCCGGATCGAGGGCGCGATGCAGATCGGACGTGGCAGCTTTGTTTGTGCGGGCAGCACCGTGCGCACGGATGTCCCCGCCTACTGCATTGCCGAGGGAAATCCCGCCCGCGTCGTCAAGGCGCTTTCTTTCAAGCTGTGGAAATGGCTGCCCGTGACGGATGAACAAGCATTGACACGTCTGCTTGCAGAGCGCAAAGAGGCAGCGCCGCTCCTTACATTTGCCATTACCACGTACAATCGCAGCCGATACTTGCGAAAATCTCTTGATTGCGTGCTGCGACAGTTGGGCAACAACGACTTGGCGGAAATCCTCGTTTCGGACAATGCGTCGACAGATGGTACGCAAGATTTTGTCGAAGAGATGCAAAAGACATACAGGAATCTGCACTATCGCCGCAATGAAGTGAATGTTGGGGCGGAAGCAAATCGTCATTGTGCGATTCGGGCAAGCAGGGGTGAATATGTGCTCGTCGCAGGCGATGACGATTATTTTGCCGACGGTTCCTTGCTTGGCGTGCTCGGCAGGCTGATTCAGTATCGAGGGAGAGCGCTCTTCCATTTGAGAAGGGCGAGGGAGCCGCATCGCGTGCATACGGGAAGCGGCATAGCAGAGTATATTCGCATGGTCGGCTATCACATGACATGGATCACGAGCACAATTATGCGCCGAGACCTGTATGAGCGCATCAAAGAGCCGCAGAAGCATGATGCTACGCTCATCCCGCAAGTGTATCTGCAGATGGAGATGCTGAAACAGGAGCCGGACTTCGCTGTCATTGCGGCACCTTTCATGCGTTTGGGGTCGGGTGAGCATACGACGTCGGGGTTCAACTTTGTTGAAGTGTTCATCAAGAATTATTTTGATCTGCTCAAAACGGCGGGGGAGATTCCGCCGACGATTCTGTCAGAAGAAAAAAAGAGGCTGATGGAAGAATGCATATATTTTCACTGTGAAAGAATCAAGGCGCAGCAGCTGCAGCTTTCCTTGGATGGACTTTTTGATATCGTTCGAGAGTATTATGGCGAGGAGTCGTACTATGAAGAGATCTGCAAGAGACTCGAAGACGTCCTGAAGGAACGGCAGAGTTGAGTGTGGAAGCGGCGATGCTGCAGGTGATGCCGGCTGAGAAATGGCGTTTGATGAGAGAAGAGATTCTTCCTGCGTACGAAAAATCTGACCGAAGGATCAAGCTTTATCTTTCCGAAGAAATTTCGATATTATTGAGGAGTATTATACGAAAGAGCTGTATGGTCCACAGATTGTCGAGAGGCTTTGGGAAATATCACAGGATGCCTTTGACTGAGCCTGTTGGTGCGCATTTCAAGAAAGAAGGATGACGGATACGATGAAACTGGAAAAGCTCTATGATTTATACGAAGCGGGGAAGGTGTCAAAGCGCCTGTATTGGGAATTGGCGCGCGAGCGGCTCGTGCCTTTGCTTGAGATGCAGAAGATTATCAAGAAGAATCGTTATTGCAAAAGTGTCGAGATCAGAGAGGACGGCATCGTACTCAAAACACAGGATATCGAACTCTTCTTTGATATGACGCAGAACATTTGCCGCGCGGAGACGATCTTCATCGGTACGGAGGGCGAGGAAATTGATTTCATAAGCCGCTTTATCCCCGCTGGCGCGACGATTTTCGACATCGGAGCGAATGTTGGGCGTGTGAGCCTTGGCTTGGCGAAAGCTCATGAGGATTCGACGATTTACGCCTTTGAGCCAGTGGAGGAGACCTTCCGCGGCTTGGAGAAGAACCTCCGGCTGAATGGCGAGGAGGAGCATGTAAAAGCCTACCACATGGGCTTTTACAGTGAGAGCGGCGACTTGAAGTTCTTCGTGCCGGCGGCGAACGAGGCGGCGTCTCTGCGTCCCATCACCGATATGTACTACTTCAAGGAAGGAGATCAAGGACAGGGCGAGTGCCAGGATCGCTTGGAAGAGATCGTCTGCCCCGTCGATACGCTCGATGACTTCGTTGAAAAGCATGATGTCAAGCGTCTCGACTTTATCAAATGTGATACCGAGGGGGCGGAAAAGATGGTCTTTTCGGGAGGAATACATGTTTTTCGCGATTTGCGTCCCGTCGTTTACACGGAGATGCTCAGGAAACATGCGGCACGCTTCGACTATCACCCGAACGAGATCCTCGAGATGTTCAAGGGCTGGGGATATGGCTGCTATACGTCTGAGAACGAAAAGCTCATTCCTTTCGAGAAGATGGACGAGTCGACGACAGAGACGAATTTCTTCTTCCTGCATGGAGAGAAGCATCGTGCGCTTTTAGAGAAGTACGGCGACTGAAGAGCGTCAAATGAAGAGCGTCAAATGAGGTCTTGTTCTATAAGATGATGGGAGGGATTGTTTTGGGAGAGCGGCTGCTGCTTGATTGTACGCTGCGTGACGGCGGCTATGTAAACAATTGGGAGTTTGGCTACGATCAGATTGTAGAAATCTTTGAGCGTCTCGTAAGTTCGGGCGTGGAGTTCATTGAGGTGGGCTTCCTCGATGAAAAGAGCAGCTTCGACCGCGGGCGTACGGTCTTGCCCGACACGGCTTCCGTCAGCCGCATGTTCGAAGGAGTTTCCAAGGGGAACTCGCTTGTTCTCGGCATGATCGACTACGGCGCCTGCAGTATTGAGCGTTTGGAGCCATGCGAAGAGACGTTCCTCGACGGCATCCGCGTGATCTTCAAGGAATCTAAGATGGAAGCTGCCTTGAAGTTTTGCGCTGAAGTCAAGAAGCTCGGCTACAAGGTCTTTGCACAGATGGTTTCCGTCACGACGTATACGGATGAGAAGCTCGCCGAGTATGCGAAGCTTGTCAACGAGGTCATGCCCTATGCGACGTCGATGGTCGACACCTACGGACTGCTCGATGAGGAGCATTTGTGCCATATATACGGCATCCTGGACGCGAATCTCGACCCGCAGATTCGTGTCGGTTACCACGCGCACAACAATTTCCAACTCGGCTATGCGAATGCGAAACACTTTCTCTCGCTCGACTCGGAGCGCGGCCTCTTGGCGGACGGCACGCTCTATGGTATGGGAAAGAGCGCGGGCAATGCACCGCTGGAACTCTTGATGATGTTCCGCAACAAGAAGCAGGGTGCACGATATGATGTCAACCAGGTACTTGAAGCGATTGATAATGTTATCTTGGACATTTATCAGAAACAGTACTGGGGTTATAACCTCTTTTTCTATATCGCTTCTTCCATGCATTGCCATCCGAACTATGTAAAGAACCTGATGAACAAACGAACGTTGTCGGTCAAGCAGATTCGCGATATCTTGGGCAGTTTGGAAGTGTCAAAGAGCCTTCTTTATGATGAGGCGTATATCGAGAAACTTTATCGCGAGTATCAGAGTATCGAGTGCGATGATTCGGCAACGCTTCGTCTCTTGACGGAGAAACTTTCAAACCGTCCGCTGCTCATCTTAGGGCCGGGACGCAGCATGGAGAAAGAACGAAGCAAAGTCGAGAAGTTTATTGCGGATAAGAAGCCGATCGTGATTTCCGTGAATTATGCTCCGGAAGATATCGAGGTCACAGGCATCTTTCTCACGAAGGCAAAGCGTTATACGCAGCTTGTGAGCGACCTGCATCGTAGTATCAATAAGGGAAAACCGATTTTGGCGACATCGAATGTGACGAAGATCGAGGGCGATTTTCCCTATGTGCTGAATTACAGTTCCCTGATCGACAGGGATACGGAAATCATTGACAACTCGCTGATCATGCTCCTCAAAGTTCTGCTCCGCATGAAGGTTCCGACTGTCTCCTTGGCGGGATTCGACGGCTATTCCAAGAGAGCGAGCAACTACTTTGATGAGAGCAGGGAGTACAGCTTTGCCAAGAGCAAGGCCGATTATTTGAATGCGTATGTCAGAGATTTCTTGAACCGCATCAAGGATGAGATGACGGTGGACTTCATCACGAAGACGCGCTACGAATGGCAGGGAAAGGACGGCGAGTGATGGGGCGGCTCGCGGGAAAGATTGCGCTCATTACGGGCGCGACCTCGGGCATCGGCCATGCGTCGGCGCGGCTCTTTGCCTCTGAGGGAGCGCACGTCATCGCCGTGGGCAGAGATGCGGAGCGCGGCGAGGCGCTTGCCGCTGAGATTGAGAAGAAATATGCGGGGCAAGTACGCTTCGTCCGTGCAGATGTGACGGATGCCGACGATGTGGCGCGGCTTCTTGCTATTGTGCAGGAAGAGTTCGGACGGCTCGACATCCTCTTCAACAATGCTGGCATCTTCGTGACGCGGGCGATCGACGAGATCGACGATGCGGCATGGGAGCGTGTCTTTCGCACGAATGCGAAGGCGGCGATGGATATGACGGCGGCGTTTTTGCCGCTCCTGCAAAGGGCGAAGGGCGCGATCCTGAACACGGCCTCGATCGGCGGCCTTCCCTATCATATCGCGGGCAGCAAGACGTACCTCTATGCTTCGTCGAAGGCGGCGCTGATCCAGTTCACGAAGCTCTGTGCGCTGAACTTCGCACCTGACGTGCGCGTGAACTGCCTCGCTCCCGGCATCACGGACACGCCGATCTATACGAATCGCGACTTCTCGCGCTTTTCGGGCATACCGATGGGGCGCGTCGCCGACGCTCTCGAGGTGGCGCGCGCAGCGCTCTTCCTCGTCTCGGATGAGGCTTCTTACATCACAGGCGCGGTGCTGTCCGTGGACGGCGGTGCGTCGCTGAAGTAGCGGAGGTGCTTCATGAAGGTCAAAGTATCAGACTATATCGCGGATTTTCTAGTCAAAAAAGGCATCACGCACGTATTCACCGTCGTTGGCGGCGGTGCTATGCACCTCAACGATTCTCTCGGACACCACGAGAAGATTACGTCGATATACTGCCATCATGAGCAGGCGGCGGCGATGGCGGCGGAAGCCTATGCGCGTGTCCATGGGCGCATGGCGGCGCTCTGCGTGACGAGCGGGCCGGGCGCGATCAATGCCTTGAACGGCGTTGCAGGCGCTTATCAGGATTCGATTCCGCTGCTCGTGCTCTCGGGCCAGATGAAATCCTCTCTGACGGTGCGGGCGAGCGGTCTGCCGCTTCGCACGCTGGGCGGACAGGAGTTCGACATCGTGTCAGCGCTTGATAATATGACGAAGTACGCGGAGATGATTACCGAGCCGCAGAAGATTCCCTTCGCGCTCGGAAAAGCGTATCACTTGGCGAAGAGCGGCCGTCCCGGCCCTTCTTGGCTCGACCTGCCGCTCGACATACAGGGGAGCTTCATTGACGACGATTTGCCGGGATTCAAGACTCATGCGCAGGAGGAATATGCAGACGTCGAGAAGGCCGCGCATCATGTGCTGGAAAAGCTTAGAAGCGCCGAACGTCCCGTGCTCTACGCGGGCAACGGCATCCGCCTCGCGGGTGCGGCGCCGCTCGTCGAGGAACTGGCGCAGCGCCTGTCAATGCCTGTCGTCACATGCTGGGATAGCATCGACCTCATCGCGACCGAGCATCCGTACTACTGCGGCAGGGGCGGTACGATGGGCGACCGCGCGGGCAACTTCGCTGTGCAGAACAGCGACCTTCTGCTCTCGATCGGCAGCCGCTTGAGCATCTACCAGGTCGGCTACGACGTGCGTCTTTGGGCGCGTGCGGCATATACGATCGTCAACGACATCGACCCCGCTGAATTGAAAAAGCCGACGATCCGCGTCGACTGCCCCGTGTGCGCCGATGCGGCGGACTTCATGCGTGCGCTTCTCTCGGCGGCGAAGGAGGATGAGCCGAAGGAAAACGGGGCATGGCTCGCGCAGTGCCGCAGGTGGAAGAGCGAATACCCCGTCGTGCGGCCCGAGCAGAAGGAAGCGACGGGCAAGACGAATGTCTATGCTTTCATGGATGCTTTGAGCCGCGCTCTGCCCGAGGGCAGCATCACGGTCGTCACCAACGGGTCTGCGAGCGTCGTCGGCAGCCAGTCGTACTTCATCAAGGAGGGCAGCCGCTTCCTCATGAACTGCGGCATCTCGTCGATGGGCTACGGCCTGCCCGCTGCCGTCGGCGCAGCCGTCGCGAGCGGCGAGAGCGTCGTCTGCCTTGAGGGCGACGGCAGCATCATGATGAACCTGCAGGAATTGCAGACGGTCGTCACGAATCGGCTGCCCGTCAAACTCTTCGTCATCAACAACAACGGCTACCACCAGATCCGCCAGACGCAGAAGAACGTCTTCGGCAATGCGCTCATCGGCGTTGGCCCCGAGAGCGGCGATCTCGGCTTCCCGTCGTTTGAGCGAATCGCGCAGGCGTTCGAGATGCCCTACATCAAGATTTCTTCCAACGCGGAGCTGCACGAAAAGATCGCGCAGGCGCTCAGAGAACCGGGCTATGTGCTCACGGAAGTATTCGTGACGGAAGAGCAGAAGTTCGAGCCGAAGTCCGCGACGAAGCGGCTGCCCGACGGGCGGCTCACGAGTCCCCCGCTGGAAGATCTCGCGCCTTTTTTGCCGCGCGAGGAGCTGGCACGCAATATGTACATCCCGCTCATCGAGCCGGACGGAGGAAAAGCATGATCAACCTGCGCCATACAGGCATCTACGTCAGGGACTTGGCGCGCATGGCGTCGTTTTACCGCGAGGTCTTCCATATGCACGCGATATGCGAAAACGTCGAGCAGGGGGACGCGCTGCTTGCCGACCTCTTCCAGGCGGCGGGTGCGAAGGTTCGGATCACGAAGCTCATCACGGAGCAGGGAAAGGCGAGCGGTGTCGGCGATATGCTGGAGCTTCTGGAAGTCATCGTCCCCGAAGGGCGGGAAAAGAAGACGAACTTGCCGATCGAGGCGGGGCTGCACATCGCCTTCGGCGTGCGCAATATGGAAGCGACTCGCATGGCGATTGCCGCGCATGGCGGCGCATGCGCGACGCGCGTACACGATATGGGAAACGGTAACCTTTGCTGCTTCTGCCGCGATCCCGAGGGGAATTGGCTGGAGCTGATCGCGCGGCGAGATGCGCAGGAGGAAGGCTTGAGTCCCAGCAAATGAGCGGGATTCGCCTGCAGCGAGATACGGGAAAGGAGAAGGCGGCATGAAGATCAAGTCGGCGTTCAAGGAATACAGCGTGGATTTTTGCAGGGATTTGTCCCTGCTGCAGGATTTGGCGGCGGCGAAGGACACGTTTTTTGTGCTCGACCGTACGGTTTACGAGATTTATAAAGACCGCCTGCCGGATTTGCCGAAGGAGCGATTCTTCCTGCTTGAAGCTATTGAAGAGAAGAAGGATATGGCGGCAATGCTCGCAATCTGTGAGCGCATGACGGAGATGAGTGCTAAGTGCAATTCGCATCTCGTGTCCTTGGGCGGCGGCATCACGCAGGACGTCACGGGTTTTGTCGCCACGGCGCTCTATCGCGGCATTCGCTGGACGTTCTTCCCGACGACGCTCCTTGCCGCCTGCGACAGCTGCATCGGCGGCAAGTCGTCACTGAACTACAAGGGCTTCAAGAACCTTCTCGGCTCCTTCTATCCGCCCGACGAGATCTTTATCTATCCCGAGTTTTTCCGGAGTCTCAGCCCGCGGGACTACTGCAGCGGCCTGGGCGAAGTCGTGAAGTTCAACGTCATCGCGGGCGCGGCGGGCATCGACGGCATGGAGCGCGATATGGAGGCGATTCTTGCGCACGATTACGAGAAGCTGCTGCAGTATGTGAGGACGTCGCTCGACTTCAAGCGCGGCTTCATCGAGGAGGACGAGTTTGACCGCGGCAAGAGGGTTCTGCTCAATTACGCGCACACCTTCGGACACGCCTTCGAGAGTGTCAGCTCCTATGAGATTCCGCACGGATCTGCCGTTGCGCTCGGTATGATTACGGCGAATGCGGTATCGGTCAAGCGCGGCTTCATCGAAGAAGCGTATGCGGCGCGCATCGCGGCGCTCTGCATGAAGATCCTCGCGCACATCCCTTGGCGCGAGGAGTGGTTCGCGCCTGCGGGCATCATCGCCGCCATTCACAAGGATAAGAAGCAGACGAGCGAGAGAATCACGGCAGTGCTTTTGAACGAAGCGCATGAGCTCAGCGTCTATCGCGATGTTGAGGAAGAAGAAATCCGGCAGGCGCTTGCGTGTCTGCTGCAATATTGGAGGAATCATCGTGGAAAATGAAGTTGTGCCTTTTTCCGAGGCGTATCAGAAGAATCGCCTGACACTGCGCGAGGTCGTGCCGCTCGCGGTACCTCTGTGCGTGTGCATCGAGCCGACGAACATCTGCAACTTCAAGTGCCTGATGTGCTGGCAGAGCACACAGGAATACACGAAACACGGCGGTCCCTTCGGCAATATGACAGACGAGCTTTTTGACAAGCTCTTGGAGGATATGAAGGGCTTCTGCCGCCATCAGGGCAAGAAGATCAAACTCATCAAGCTTTACTCGACAGGCGAGCCGCTTCTTCACAAGGGCGTCTGCCGCATGGTGAAGAAGATCAAGGAAGCCGATGTCTGTCATGAGATGGAGATCACGACGAATGCGTCTCTTCTGACGAAGGAAGTGGCGGAGGAACTCGTCGATCTCGGACTCGACTACCTGCGCGCTTCCATCTACTCCGTGCGCACGGATGGGCAGGCGCGCATCACGCAGTCGCGCGTCACGCCGCACGAGATTCGCGAGAACATCGCCTACTTGAAGAAGTACCGCGACGAGAAGGGAGCGAAGAAGCCCTTCATCTGTGCGAAGATCATGGACACGCACGGCGAGGAAAACGACGAGTTTTATCGCATGTACGAGGATGTGTCCGACGAGCAGCTGATTGACACGCCGTGGATTTTGCCGAAGCTTGAGGAAAATGCCCTCGACCGACTCTACGGCAGCGAGGAAAAGGGCGAGGAAGCGCAGGCGGCGTACTTGGAGCAGGCGCTTTACAAGGAGCGCAAGGTCTGCCGCTACCCGTTCACGCACATGACGGTGCGCAGCAACGGCGACGTCGTCGTCTGCTGTACGGACTGGTCGCGCGACACCCTGGTCGGCAGCATCTGCGACAATACGCTGGAAGAGATCTGGAACTCGAAGAAGCTCTACGATTTTCGCTGCATGCAGCTCAAGACGAAAGGGGCGCACCATGCGCTCTGCGCGACGTGCGAAATTCCGCTGAAGGATACGAGCGAGGACAATCTCGACGATTTCCCTGTGGAGAAGCTCCATTATTGGGGGGAAGGCGATGGAAAGAAGAACGTTTCTAAATAGCCCGGTTCTCGAAGAGGACATGCAGGACATTTACGCGCGTGGACTGGATTGGCAAAAGCTCAGGGGCAAGACCGTGCTGCTCACGGGTGCGACAGGAATGCTCGCGTCCTACGTCGCGTTCTTCCTCGTCTATCTGAACGAGGAACACGCGATGGGGATGCGGCTGCTGCTCCATGTGCGAAGTGAGGAAAGAGCGCGTGCACGTTTCGGCGAGTACGCGGATGCGCCATATATCTCGTTCGTGCAGCACGATCTCAGAGAACCGTGGCAGATCGAAGGGGCGGTCGACTTCATCATCCACGCTGCAAGCCTCGCGAATCCTGCGTACTACAAGACGATGCCCGTCGAGGTCGCCGAGCCGAACGTGCTCGGCACATACCATCTGCTGCGCTTGGCAAGGGAGAAGGGGACGCAGTCCTTCCTCTTCTTCAGCAGCGGCGACGTCTACGGCAAGATGCAAGAGGGCGCGGGCGAGATTCACGAGGCGGACGTCGGCGCGGCAGATCCGCTCGATCTTTTGAGCTGCTACGGCGGCAGCAAGCGCATGGGCGAGACGTGGTGCCGGCTCTTCTCCGTCGAGTATGGCGTGAACGCGAAGATCGCACGCATCGCGCACACCTACGCGCCGACGATGGATATTGAGAGCGATCCGCGCGTCTTCTCCTCCTTCATGAAGTGCGTTGCGGCGGGCACGGACATCGTCATGCACAGCGACGGCAGCGCATGCCGTCCCTTCTGCTACATCGCCGACGCTGTTTCGGCGTTCTTTCTCATCCTCTTCGAGGGTGCGGCGGGTGAGGCGTACAACGTGTCGAACGACAGGGCGTTCTTGAGCATCCGCGAGCTTGCGGAAATCCTCGTGAAATTGCGCCCCGAACTGGGCTTGAAGGTCATCTTGAAGGAGCGGCCGAAGGGTGCGGCGTATCTGGAAAACAATTTCAACAAGGCGAACCGCCCCAGTGCCGACAAACTTCGCGCAATCGGCTGGCAATGCCGCTTCGACGCGGCGGCGGGATTCGCACGCGTCTGGCGATATCTGCGCGATGTGCAAACATCTTGCCAAGCGAGCGGAAAAAGGGTAGAATAAGGGAAAGACGGCAAGAAGGGGGTCATACGATGAAACACATCAAGACGGTCAACAAGCCGACGATGCAGAAGACGCTGAAGACGGGCGGCTGCGGCGAATGCCAGGCGTCGTGCCAGTCGGCATGCAAGACATCCTGCACGGTGGGCAATCAGGTCTGTGAGAGCAGGAAGCAAGCGTGAAAAAAAGACCTCTTCCGTAAGGAAGAGGTCTTTTCTTCACGCTTCGCCATATATCTGGAGGAATTATGAAAGAGAGAATACATAAGTTCAAGCAGGCGGACAGCTTTATCCTGCTTGATGTCAACAGCGGCGCCGTCCATGTCGTCGATGAGATGATCTACGACATCATGGACGTCTTCGACGGCACGAACGATCGGGCGGTCGTCGATGCGCTCGGTGCGAAGTACCCAAGGGCGGAACTTTCCGAAGCGCTCGAGGAGCTGCACGAACTCATGGCGCTCGGCGAGCTTTTCGCGCCCGATATCGACGTGCCGCCGACGTTTTCCCAGAAGGGACTCGTGAAGTCGCTGTGCCTGATGGTCGCGCAGGACTGCAATCTGCGCTGCAAATACTGCTTCGGCGACGGAGGCAACTACGGCATGGAGCGTGCCGTCATGACGCCCGAGGTCGGATGTCGTGCCGTCGATTTTCTCATCGAGGGTTCAGGGCCGCGCAAGCATTGTGAGATTGACTTCTTCGGCGGAGAGCCGCTCCTCAACATGAAGACGATCAAGAAGGTGACGGAGCATATAAGGAAGCGCGAGAAGGAGACGGGCAAGATCTTCAAGCTCACGCTGACGACGAACGGCATGCTGTTGAACGATGCGAACATCGCGTGGCTCAACGAGAACGATTTTTCGCTCGTCCTGTCGCTCGACGGGCGCAGGGAGACGAACGACGCCATGCGTCCCGATGTCGGCGGACACGGCACTTATGACCGCATCGTGGAAAACTTCCGAAGGTGTCTTGCGAGCCGCGCGGGCGGTGACTGGGACTATCGCGGCGTCTATACCTATCTTCGCGGCACCTATACGAAGCGCAATCTTGACTTCACCGAGGACGTGCTCTCGATGCACGATGCGGGATTCAATATCCTCTCGGTCGAGCCTGTCGTCTTGAAGGACAGCCCTCTCGCTCTCATGGAAGAAGATTTGCCGCGCATCCGCGAGGAGTACGACCGCCTCGCCGCCGCCTACATGGAGCGGCATCGCGCGGGCAGGGGATTCTTCTTCTTCCACTTCAACATGGACTTGTCAAATGGCCCTTGCGTCGCCAAGCGCCTCTCGGGCTGCGGCGCGGGTCACGAATACTTCGCCGTCGCGGAAAATGGCGACCTCTACCCGTGTCATCAATTCGTCGGCAGAAAGCGCTACAAGCTCGGCAGCATCTACGACGGAGTGACGGACGAGACATTGCCGCCGTACTTTCGCGAGTCGCACGTCCTCAATAAGGAGAAGTGCGCCGACTGCTGGGCACGCTTCTTCTGCAGCGGCGGCTGTCACGCTAACGCCGACCTATTCCACGGCGATATAAGAAAGCCTTATGAAGTCGGCTGTGAGATTCAGAAAAAGCGTCTCGAATGTGCGCTCTACGTGCAGGCGCTGCTGGCGTTGGAGAAGGAAGAGCAGGTGCACACGGCTGCTCTGTAGGATGATTTCACTGACAGATGGGGGAATCTGTCTGCACAAGCGCCCGCGCTGCACATGTTTGTGTTGCTCGTACATGAAAACGGAGGTGAGATGACTTTGAATCGAATTGTCGTTGTGTCCATGGTGCGTAATGAAGAGGACATCATTGAGAGCTTTGTGCGCTGGCATTGTGCGATTGCAGACGCTATGATCGTGCTCGATCACAAGAGTACGGATCGTACAAAGGAAATCTTGTGCGCACTGCGAGATGAGGGCCTGCCTCTTATCCTTACAGAGGCGGAGGATATGGCGTATAGGCAGTGGGAATATACGACGGAGCTTGTGGTTCGTGCGTTCCGCGAGTTTTCCGCGGATGTCGTATGCCCGCTGGATGCGGATGAGTTTTTACTGGCTGATACCGAGGATGTCTTTCAGAGTCGCCGCATTCTGCAAAATTTGGAGCTTGGAGTTTATTATCACTTGGCATGGATTGATCATTTCCTTACGCGCCCCGAGGAAGATCGGGACATGTTCCTTCTCGCACGCGACCATGTGCGAGAACGGAGTCTCAGAATGGGAAGCAAGGTTTTGTTGACTCGCAAAGACGAGGATATTCCCCTTTGGCTGGAGGGAAGGATGTCCATTGCGCAGGGAAATCATTTCGTGGCGATTCGTGAAAACGGCAGGTCAGTATCTTGTCCGATGCGCGAAGTAGCAGGACTATACCTTGCACATTTCCCAGAACGCAGCATAGAGCAGATCCTATCCAAAAACATTGTTGGCTGGCTCACGAATGTAGCAAAGTTTTCTGGCGGAACTGTTATGGCAATCCATTGGCGTCTTATTTTTCAAGCATACCTCGCGCATGAACGGTTCGAAATGTCAACGGCAAGCGATCCCTTACCGAGTCGGCAGGACGCTTTTCGAGGACGTTTCCCGCTTCGTTTCACACGGGAGGAAGTTCCCGAGCATAAGCTGCTGCGCAACATCATGCTGACGGCGGAAGGCATTGCGGAGGCCAATGCGCAGAAGGAAGCCGTTCTCCGTATGGTGGAAAGAGATGGTCGAAAGTGTGTAGAACCGCCCGTGGTCAGTGTGCTTATTCCTTTTTATGGTGACATGCAGGCACTTCGCCTTTCTCTTAGCGATCTTGCTTTGCAAAAATATCCTTTTTATGAATGCATCCTCCTGTGCTTTTCTACCGTGGAAAAGGAGAGCCTCCGCGTCCTTGCCGAAGAGGCGGGGATATCGCATCCGCTCATTCTGGCGAAGGATGAGATTCAGCATTTGCCGAAGCATGTCCGTGGCACCTATGTGCAGTATTTCCTGCCGGACGTTTCCCACAATAGCGCCTGCTTGCAGCAGATGGTGACCTCGCTTGCACTGAACGATGATATTTCTTTTGTGATGGCGGATGCTGAAGTATCGGAGGGAGATGTTCCTGAGCCGCCCGTTTATTTGGACTTTGCCACGTACGGACTGCCGTTTTATGTTTTTGAAAGTGACGACCTGCGAAAGACAATTCTCAAACAGGGGAAATTTCCTAAAGGCGGCATGTCCGAAGCGCTCTTTCGACGTGAGACGATGGAATCTTGCAATTATCTTCTAAGAGAACTGCAAGATATGAGTCTGCAAAGGCTTTCTCTATGGCTCTCAATCTTTGAGAAAACAAGCCGCGTCGGCTTCTTTAAGAAAGCGCTCGTTCAGGTTCGGCGAAGGCTCAGTTCAGAGGAAAAACTCCTTTGCCACATGGAATGGCTATTGTTGCTTGAGCAGGAGATTCAAACGAGAAAACGGGGGATTTCTTCAGAAGAACTGAAAGTTGCCGTTACGCTTGCCATAGATGGCAACCGCGATGGAATCCTCGCCGTCCGGTCTGGCGTAAGTTCTGGACTTTATGAAGAGTGCAGCAGACTTCGGTCAGAACTGGCGCAGCAGGTATGCTGATTGGAACATGGATCAAGGTGAAGGGTGGTTTAAAACAATCACCTGTGTATAGCTTCGTTTTTGTGTCATACGGTTACTTGGATGGAACCGACTCGGTTTTATCCGAGCAACATGAGTTCTGCCTTGTTGATGTAGGATTCGTACTTTTGCAGGAGGGCGAAGAAGTTGATGCTGCAGCCGTGAAACAGCCCATAGAAAAAGCGACCCTTGGGGAAAGGGTCGCTTTTTGGGAGTGGTCGGGGATTGGGGAAATCCCCTCTGGATAGTGGTTATGGGGTTTGAGAAGGTTTTAGAAAGCACGGACGAATCGAGAGCGTCGATGGGACGGACTCATCGTTATCCGTGATTTCTTTATGGGGAAGTTCCCGGGGCGGTTCAAGATCCCCGCCCCGAGGGAAAGTCATTACTTATTGCCGAAGTAGCGGTCGAAGAGACCCTTGAAGCCGCGGCCGTGACGCGCCTCGTCCTTGCACATCTCGTGCACGGTGTCGTGGATGGCATCGAGGTTCAGCTGCTTCGCGAGCGTAGCGAGCTCCTTCTTGCCTGCGCAGGCGCCGTGCTCGGCATCGACGCGCATCTTGAGGTTCTCCTTCGTGCTGTTCGTCAGAACCTCTCCGAGAAGTTCCGCGAACTTCGCTGCATGCTCGGCTTCCTCGAAAGCGTAGCGCTTGAAGGCCTCGGCGATCTCGGGATAGCCTTCGCGGTCTGCCTGGCGGCTCATCGCGAGGTACATGCCGACCTCGGAACACTCGCCCGTGAAGTTCATGCGCAGGCCTTCGATGACCTTTTCATCCGCACCCTTGGCAGCGCCGACATGATGCTCATCCGCATACTGCATGTCGCCCGTCTGCTCGACGAACTTGGAAGCGGGCGCATGACAGATCGGACACTCTGCCGGAGCCTGGTCGCCCTCGTGAACATAACCGCAAACCGTGCAAACAAACTTTTTCATTTTACATTACCTCCCAAAATATCGTGGATGTTTTTCTTTTTCTTGGTAGTGGCTCGCGATTCACCGTGCGGGGTGTTTCCCTCATGTGCTTGTCGCTTGCTGTGCCCTTATTATAGGCGAAGTGTCCCAAGAAGAAAATATTGAAAAAATGCCAAATAACAAAGATATAGGCATATATCATGAAATATCTCTATATATCTCGTATTCCCATACTTTTTCAAAATAAATACTACTGGATAATTATTATTGATAAGAAGTATCGCTATACTTGCGCGAAGCGTTTCAAAAAACGGCGGGCTTGTGGTATGATAGGCAGAGAAACGACGGAGAGCTTCGGCAAAAAGTTCGGCGCGATGGCTGAGGGAAGCGGCGCTCTCCTATGGAAAGGTGTTGCAGCAATGTTTACGGTGGAAACGGCTTCCCCCGAGGAGACGGCGGCGCTCGCCGAGCGCATCGGGGCGCTTTGCCCGGCGGGGACGGTCTTCGCGCTCGCGGGTGATCTCGGCGCGGGAAAGACGCTCTTCGTGCAGGGACTGGCGCGTGGTTTGGGATTTTCGGGCGAGGTCACGAGTCCGACGTTCAACTTGATGAACGTATATGAAGGGAAGATGCGCCTTACGCATTTCGACGTCTATCGCCTGGAGCGTGTCGAGGAGCTTTATGACATCGGCTTCTACGAGTATGCGGACGATTCCGAGGGCATCGTCGTCGTCGAGTGGTTCGATAAGTTCCGTGAGGAGATGCCCGCAGACTATGTGCGCGTGACGATCGAGCGCGTGGCGTCTTCGTCGGGGGAGGTCGATTCGGAGGAGGCGGCGGATCGCCGTCGGCTGTGCTTTTCTCTTATGGGAGTGCAGCTCAAGGAATTTTTTGAGGAGATGAGGGACGTTGTCGATTCTGGCGATTGATACGGCAAGCTCGGTGTCGAGCGTCGCCGTGGCGAGCGAGGGGAAACTGCGGGCGGAAGTGACGGTCGAGGCAGGGCGCACGCATTCGGAGACGCTGCTTTCACATATCGAGGGGGCGCTCTCCTTTGCGGGCGTCGAGCGCTCGGCGCTCCGAGGCGTCGCCGTGAGCATCGGCCCCGGCTCTTTCACGGGGCTTCGCATCGGCCTGGCGACGGCGAAGGCGATCGCTTACGGTCTGGGCATCCCGCTCGTCGGCGTCTCGACCTTGGCGGCGCTCGCGCTCGCCTTCCCCGTGCCGGACGTTCATACGCTCGCCCTGATGGACGCGCAGAAGGGAAACGCCTATGCAGGTCTCTACGAGTGGCGTGACGGGAGTCTGCACGAGGTGCGTCCCGTGCGTGTCGCGCCGCTTGTCGAGGCGATCGCCGAGGCGGCGGACAGGGGAAAGCCTGTATTGCTGATGGGCGAACTCGCCGTGAAGAAGCGGGCGCGTCTCGGAAATTTGCCCGACAATGTCACGCTCGCGCCCGCGCATCTTCTGACGGCGCGCGCCTCGCACGTTGCATGGCTCGGCATTGCACGGCTTGCGGCGGGCGAGTGCGATGATCCCATGACGCTGGAGCCGTTCTACATTCGGCGTTCGGAGGCGGAGGTGCTTTGGGAGAAGCGTCATGGCAAAGAGAAGACGGAGGGGGCGCCATGCTGACCTTTCGCAAGATGCTTCCCGCTGACGCCGCCGCCGTCGAGAAGGTGGAGCTGGCGTGCTTTTCCATGCCGTGGTCGCGCGAGTCTTTCTGGGAGGAGGCCGCGCAGGAAGCGGCTTACTACCTGTTGGCGCTCGATGACGGAGAAATCATCGGTTACGTGGGTGTCTGGCTGCTCGGCGAGGAGGGCCACATCACGAACGTTGCCGTCGTACCCGAGATGCGTCGGCGCGGCGTCGGCGCGGCGCTTCTTGCAGAACTCATGCGGATCGCCCTGGGGCGCAGCGTGCGTAGCATGACGCTTGAAGTGCGTCCATCGAACGAGGCGGCGCTCGCACTCTACAGGAAGTTCGGCTTTCGGAGCGTCGGCAGGCGGCCGCACTACTATACGGACAACGCAGAGGATGCGGAAATCCTCTGGAACACGGACATCGAAGCGACGCTCGCCGCACTCGGCGGGACGGACGGAAAAGGAGATGAGGCGCATGGATAAGGACATCTTGACGCTTGCCATCGAGACGAGCTGCGACGAGACGTCCGCCGCCGTGCTGCGTGGCGGGCGCGAAATCTTGTCGAACATCATCGCGACGCAGATCCCCGTGCATCAAAAGTACGGCGGCGTCGTGCCCGAGATCGCGTCGCGCTGTCATATCGTGAACATCGTGCCCGTCATCGACGAGGCGCTCAAGGAGGCGGGCGTCGCCAAGGAGGAGGTCGGTCAAGTTGCCGTCACCTACGGACCGGGGCTTGTCGGCGCGCTGCTCGTCGGCGTCGCCGCCGCCAAGGGGCTTTCCTTCTCGCTTGGCGTGCCGCTCATCGGCGTCAATCATCTCGAGGGCCATATCTTTGCGAATTTCTTGAGTTCGCCGGAGCTTGCGCCGCCGTTTGTGGCGCTCGTCGCTTCGGGAGGGCACACGGCGCTCGTCCACGTCAAGGATTACAACCATTTCACCTTGCTCGGGCAGACGCGCGACGATGCGGCGGGCGAGGCGTTTGACAAGGTGGCTCGCGTGCTCGGGCTGCCGTATCCGGGCGGCCCCGAGATCGACAAGCTCGCCCGCGAGGGCAACCCCGCCGCGATCGACTTTCCGCGTGCACTTGCACAGGAGGGTAACTACGAATTTAGCTTCAGCGGACTGAAATCCGCCGTGCTGAACTACATCAACAGCGAGCAGATGAAGGGGCATGAACTGAACAAGGCGGATATCGCCGCCTCGTTCCAGTCCGCCGTTGTCGAGGTGCTCGTGCACAAGGCGTTTGAGGCGATTCACGAAGCGGGGCGCGATACCCTTGTCCTCGCGGGCGGTGTTGCGGCGAATAAGTCCCTTGAGACACGTCTGCGTGAGACGGCAGCGGCGGAGGGCATCCGCTATCTTTATCCGCCGCCGCGCCTCTGTACGGACAACGCTGCCATGATTGCCTGTCGCGGCGCGTATCAGGCGGCGGCAGGGAAGTACAGTGACCTCTATCTGAACGCCGTCCCGGGACTGGATTTTCAGTAAAACAATATTGGGCTGATGTGTGATGCATCAGCTCTTTTTATTTGTCCATAAGTCCTCATGACAAAGGGCAAGGTCTTTTCGTTGCATATATGAATCTCGTTCGTTATAATAAAAATGTCAACGGTCGAAAGGAGGCGGACAGATGGAGCTGACGGCACGTATGCGGGCGATTCTGTCCGCTCTCCTCTCAGCAGACGGATATGTACCCGCCGAGCGCATCGCCTCCGAAGTCGGGGTCAGTACACGTACCATTACGCGTGAGATGCATGGGCTCGAAATGGCACTGATGCCGTACGGCATCGCACTTCTCAGACGCACGGGCGCGGGCTTTATGCTTGCGGGTACGGCGAAGGATCTTGCCGACCTGCGCAAACGAATGACAGAGGATGCGGACACACAGAGGGAACTTTCCCCTGAACAGCGTCGCTCCGTTCTTGCAAGCCGGCTCCTTATGGCGGACGAGCCGCTCAAACTCTTCACACTTGCGCGGCTTCTGAATGTGACGGACAGCACCGTCAGTCACGACCTCGATCGGCTTCAGCCATTTCTGGCGGAGCAGGGAATCACGCTCGTACGCCGTCCCGGACTCGGGGTTTACGTCGAGGGGGCGGAGCGGGACATCCGAAGTGCACTCGTCCGCATCATTCACGACTGTATGGATGAAAAGGAGCTGCTCGCACTCGTCGCCGATGACGGTGCGGAGGGAGCGGCATCAGCGGCGGATCGTGCTCTGCTCGGGCTCGTCGACGGGGCACAGATACGGACGATTGATGATATCGTTGCCGAGGAGACGCAGGGGCGGGATATCCCCGATGCCGCGCGTGTCGGACTTGTCGTTCATCTCGCACTTGCCGTGCAGCGCATGCAGCAGGGCGATGCGATTGCAATGAATGCAGAGGCACTCGGGCAGCTGCGTCGCACGGAGGAGTTCCACGCGGCACAGACGATTGCAGATCGTTTGGAAGGGACGTTTTCCCTCACGGTACCCGAGGCGGAGGTCGGTTATATCACGATGCACCTTCTCGGTGCACGCTCTGTTCCGCTGCCGCTTGGCGCGGGACGTGTGGATAACTTTCGCCTTGTTCAGATTGCGCAGTCCATCATACGTCGTGCGGCGGAGAAGAGCGGTGCGCCGCTCCTGCGGAATCGCAGTCTGCTCACGGGGTTGGTTCAGCATCTTGCGCCGGCTCTGCATCGGCTGAAGCTCCACATGGACATCCGCAACCCGCTGCTCGCGCAGATGGAGGAGGAGCATCCGGAGCTGATGGAACTTGCGCGTTACGCTGCAGTTATGATGGAGGAGGAGGCAGGGATGCCGGTACCCGATGATGAGGTTGCCTATATTGCCATTCACATCGGTGCGGCACTGACGGAGGCGGGCGGGGATCACCCCGCCGCACGTGTTCTGGTCGCCTGTCCGACAGGGCTTGGGACGAGCCGCCTGCTTGCGAGCCGTCTGCGCCGATCTTACGAGCGGATTCGTGTGGTCGGCGTCGTCTCCTCGCTTGCCCTTACTGCGCAGGAGATCCTGCGGCGTTCAGCGGACTTCGTGGTCTCCACGGTGCCGCTTTCGCCGCTTCCTGTTCCGGTCGTTGTTGTCAGTGTATTTTTGACGGCAGCAGATCGGGCACAGATCGATGCCGTCCTTGCCGGCTGCAGCGTACATCATGCGGAGGTGCCGGCGGATCCCGCGCCGCTGCCGTTCCCTGCAGTGATGGCAGAGATTCATCGCCGCAGCGGATTGATCTGCGATCTGCTCACGGACTTTCACCTGCAGAAAAATGTATCGGCGGCGTCCATTGAGCAGCTTGCCAATGCGGCGGCGCATCTTCTCCTCGCAGAGGATGCGGCGGCGAAAGATTTTGCCGACGAACTCCTGCGGCGGGAGCGCATCGCTCCGACGTGGGCTGCGCCGCAGATGATTCTTCTCCATGGGTGTTTTGCACGGCAGGAGAGAGCGCGCTTCGGCGTTATGCATCTTGAGCATCCGCTCCCTTACGGAGGGGGTGCCGTACAGACCGCATTGGTCATGCTCGTGCCGGCGGGAGAGACGGAGATGGAACGGCAGATACTCGGGCATGTTGCAGCACAGATTGCAGACCGCCCGACGTTTGCCGACATCCTCGCGCGCGGGGATGCGGCGGGGATACGCCGCGAGCTCGAATACGTTTTGGAAGAGCATTTTCGGGAACATCTCGAACAACTCTTGTAAAGAATCACTGATAAATTCAGTGATTCAACAAATAACGGGGCTGAAATGCTCCATATCGTTCTGCTTTTACAAAGGGGGATTTTTATGAGTCAGCAAGGCGGAGGGGCACAGGAGGCCATGCAGAAGTTTGGCCGCTTCCTGTCCGGAATGGTGATGCCGAACATCGGCGCATTTATCGCATGGGGCT
>ERZ773076.342-NODE-342-length-25116-cov-63.206456_pt1 | contig 25116 bp, 26 predicted proteins | sample MGYA00580613_ERZ773076 | MGnify/ENA primary metagenome ERZ773076 (study PRJEB29015, sample SAMEA2738005) | human oral metagenome | biome: human oral; feature: human-associated habitat; material: dental | place: China | collected 2057 ...
GTCGGCGTCGAGCTGCGCCAGCCCGCAGGCGCGGCACAGCCGCATCGCCAGGGCGTGGGCGGCATCAGGCAGCGGGTCGCCGGGAAGCGGCCAGTGACGCGCCGACGGCTGCATCCCAAGGTCAAGTACGACCGTATTGTCGCTGGATCCGCACAGCAGGCACTCAGCCATGCCACACCTCCGGCATGATGGGGTGATGGACGTACACGAGACCGACATCGACGGGGTGCTGAGATTCGTTCCCCAGCCGCACCGCGACGCCCGGGGCCTGTTCACCCGCACCTTCGACGCGGCCATCGGGGCGCGCCACAAGGTGGTGTTCGGCCCCGGCTCCCAGGACTCCCAGTCGCGTTCGGAACCCGGCGTGCTGCGCGGGCTGCACGGCCGGCTGGGCGACGGCGAGTCCAAGCTCGTGCGGGTCTCCGCCGGCGCGGTGCTGGACGTCGTGGTGGACGCGCGCCCCACGTCGCCGACCTTCGGACGCCACATCACGGTGGTGCTGGACGACCAGGAGTTCGCCGCGCTGTGGATTCCGGCGGGATGCCTGCACGGCTTCCAGGTGCTGCGCGGCCCGGCGGACGTGCAGTACCGCATCGACCGGCCCCACGACCCGTCCGAGGATGTCGCGGTGCGTTACGACGACCCGGACCTGGGCATCGCGTGGCGGCCCGGCGAGGTGGTCATGAGCGACCGCGACCGGGCCGCCGGGTCCTGGGCGCAGCTGGTGGCCCGACTGTAGGGGGTGTCGATCGGGATCATCCGGCTCGCCTGCTGGCGGAACCTCCAGGGTCATTTCACCGCCCGGAGGTTGTCGTCGAGCTGGGAGCCCTCCTGCAGCTCCCGGATGCGGGCGAGACGAACGAACCTGTGGTTGAAGATGTCGTCGTTCATGCCGTACTCGCGGTAGGCGGCCGCCAGCTCGCGGGCCCCGTCGAGGATGCTGTGACGCACCGTCGCCCCAGGCAGCAGGCGGCGCAGCCGGGAGAAGTCCACCCGGTAGGAGCGCGGATCGTTGCCGGCCTCGCCCGTGATCCGCACCGACGCCCCGGTCTCGGCGGCCACGACCTCCGCGATGTCGGCGACGGTCACGTTGTTCTCCTCGGAGCCGACGTTGATCTTCTCACCCCGGATCTCGTCGGCGGGCGCGGCCAGGGCGGCCGCGAAGACGTCGGCGATGTCGGCAGCGTGGACGAGCGGACGCCATGGGGTGCCGTCGGACAGGACGAGCACCTCACCAGAAAGCAGGGCGTGGCCGACGAGGTTGTTGAGCACGATGTCGGCACGCAGGCGCGGCGAGAAACCGAAGGCCGTGGCGTTGCGCAGCGAGACGGTGCAGAAGTCCTGGTCGGTGAGGCCGTCGAGGTCCGACTCGACACGCACCTTGCTGACCGCGTAGGGCGTGACCGGTGCGAGCTCGGCATCCTCCGCGACGAGCCCATCGCCCGCAGCCCCATAGACGCTGCATGTCGATGAGTAGACAAAACGTCCCACCCCCGCCTGCTTCGCGCGCTCGGCCAGCTGCACCGAGGCGAGGTGGTTGATGTCCTCGGTGATCTTGGGGGCGAGGTGTCCCAGCGGGTCGTTCGACAGCGCGGCGAGGTGGATAACCGCGTCGAAGCCCTCCAGGTCGGAGGCGGTCACGTCGCGCAGGTCACGTTGCAGGGTGGGCGGGTCGCTGGGGACGGGTCCCAGCACACAGCCGGCGAACCAGCCGGTATCCAGACCGGTCACCTCGTGGCCCGCGGCCTGTAGCACCGGGGTCATGACGGTGCCGAGGTATCCCTGGTTGCCGGTGAGCAGGACCTTCATTCATGTACTCCAATCTTCACAACGGTGGTTGGTACGACGAACGCCTCGGCGTACCGCTGGTGGCACTGGACGCCGCGCAACCGCATGAGCGCGGTGAACGCCTCGGCGTCGAACCATGGGTGATCCGCCTGGCTGGGGTAGTGGCGGGTGATCACGTCGATCTTCGCGCGTACCGCGCTCTCCGACACGGGGACGAAGGTGCTCGTGGCGGGCAAGTCGGACTCGTACTTCGCGATCTCGTAGCCCCACACCGGCTGGCTGCGGAAGAGCTGGGCAGTCAGCTCGGCGACGAGCCGGTGGTCCTGGTGCATGTCACCCGGCTGCGGTCCGATGACCAGGTCCGGGTTACCCGCCTCGCGGAGCGCCATGACGGCGTTCTTCGCCTCCGCCCAGCTGCCCGGGAGGCGGTTGTCGGGGAACCCTGCGATGCCGACCTCCAGGGCTGCTCCCGCACACAGCTCCGCCAGGGCAGCACGTTCCTCGTCCTCGCGGACGGTCCCAGCACCGGTCAGCACGAGTGCCGTCACCCGCATCCCGGGGTTGGCCTGACACAGCATCCTGACGGTGGCGCCGGCACCAATCGCGATATCGTCGCAGTGCGCTGCCACGAGCGCAAGGTGCCTGATCGGCTCGAGGATCATGACACCATCGCCAGGGAGCGGGCCCACGGTGCGTTCCCGGACTCGTACATCTCGTCCAGGACGGCACGCTCCTTGAAGGTGTCGGCAGGCATCCAGAACCCATCATGCTTGAACGCCAGCACGCGGCCACTCGGTGCGAGCGCATTGAACGCGTCGTCCAGGTCACGTCCGCGACCGAGGTGGTTGAAAACCGCCTGGCGCAGCACCAGGTACCCGCCGTTCTCGTGCAACGGCAGGTCCGAGACACTGTGGAACCCAGCGACAGCGTCGCCGTCGCGGACGTCAAGCACATGGAACGAGGCCTGCGGGCGTACCGCCAGCATCATCGCCGCCGCATCCGGTGAGGCATTCATCCGGGCGACCATGGCGTCTATTGAGGCGTCAGTGAAGACGTCGGCATAGTTTGCTAAGAACATCGGCTGATCGGCTATGAGGTGCCGCACCCGCCATAACCGTTCGCCGATCGGGGTCTTTAACCCCGTGTCGACATATTCAATATTCCATAATCGTGCGCGCGGGTAGCGGGCGACCACCTGGGCCACTGTCTCCCTGACCTGATCCGCCGCGTAGCCGAGGCACAACACGAAGTCTGTGTGGCCGAAGCTGGCGTAATGGCTCATGACATGCACCACGAGCGGCAGGTCGCCGACGGGCTGGAGCGGCTTGGGCAAACCTTCGCCATGGCAGCAGCGCATGCGCATGCCGTAGCCGCCGCAGAACAGTACAACTTTCATCTCTCCCCCAGGGTTTCGATGTCGAGGTCTGGCATCGGCCAGATGAGCCGGGTGCCAGGCTGTAGGGTTTCCGCGAGCTGCGCGGTGATCTCATCGCGCAGGTTCCACGGCAGGACGAGGACGTCGTCGGGGGCGTCCTCGATCAGATGCTCCGGCGAGACCACCGGAATCCGGGTTCCGGGGGTGTAGCGGCCATGCTTGAACACGTTGCGGTCGGCGGCGTAGGCCACCAGGTCGGGACGGATACCGCAATAGTTCAGCAGGGTGTTGCCCTTGCCGGGCGCACCATATGCGACCACCCGGCGGCCTGCGCGCCGGGCCTCGATCAGGAAGGCGACCAGGTCGTCGCGGATCTTCGCTACCCGGTCCGCGAGACCGAGGTAGCCGTCAGGGGTGTCGAGACCGGCCTCCCGCTCCGCCGCCTCGACCTGCGCCACCCTCGGGTGTTCGGCGACGCCGGCCTCCGCCGGGGCCGCCCACAGGCGGATCGAACCGCCGTGGGTGGGCAGGAGCTCCACGTTGACGAGCTTCAGCCCGCCGGCCGCAAGCCCGCGGCGAGCGGCGAGCACCGTCCAGTACTGGAAATGCTCGTGGTAGACCGTGTCGAACTGGGCTGCGGTGACGAGCGAGAGCGCATGGTGCACCTCAATCGAGACCCGGCCGTGGTCCGCGACCAGTCCACGCAGCCCGGCGGTGAAGCCGAGGACGTCGGGGATGTGCGCCCACACATTGTTGGCCACAACCAGATCGGCCGGGCCATGCTCGTCGCGCACCTGCGCCGCCACATCCTGATCGAGGAACGCCCTGAGCACAGGAACCCCCTTGTTGCGGGCGGCGGCACCGCAGTTGAGACTCGGCTCGATCCCAAGACACCTGATGCCGCGGTCGACGACATGCTGGAGCAGGTATCCGTCGTTGGCGGCCACCTCGACGACGAAGCTATCCGGGCCAAGACCCAGGTCCTCCACCGCCCGATCGGTGAACCGTTTCGCGTGCTCCACCCACGAAGTGGAGTAGGAGGAGTAATAGGCGTAGTCACCGCCGAAGGTCTCCTCTGGCGTGATCAGGGCTGGGATCTGCAGCAGCAGGCAGTCCGGGCACAGCCGCAGGTGCAGCGGATACGTGGGCTCGGGCATGTCGAGCTGCTCACTGGACAGAAATGACTCACACGCCGGGCTCGCACCGAGGTCGAGCACGGATACGAGATCGACGCTGCCGCAAAGACGACAGGGGTTGGTCACCGATGGTCCTCCATATCAGTTCTGGGCTTGGGATCTGCGGCCGCGCCGGATGGCGATGCGGCCGACGATGTAACCGAAACCGGTCGTCGCGAGCGCGGAGACGATCGCGAACGCGCCTCCCAGCCCGCGGGCCCGGGTGCGCGGGAACGAGCCGAGCTCACGCAAGACACCACGCGGCAGGACCCGGGTGGCGTATGCCGTCTCGGTGGACAGCGATGCCTGGCGGGTGGTGCGCTCGGTGACGGCCGCCTTCGAGATGCCCTCGGCGTACGAGCGGCGCCACAGATAGCGCCACGTCAGCCGGTCCCGACTCACGTGGTGACGCACCAGGCTACGCGGTTCGAAGAGGATCTTGGCCCAGGGACGCTGCTGGGCTGCGCGGATACACAGCTCTGTCTCCTCGCAGCCGTACGGCACACGGCCGACCCGGCCGAGATCCTCGCCGAACAGCCCCGCCGTGCCGAACACCTCAGCCCTGAACGCCATGTTGCAGCCCATGACGTTGCGCACGGGGGCCACCGTGGTGGGCTGACCCGCGTAGGTGCAGCCGACCACCCAGTCCAGCTCACCCCGTCCTGACGGGGCAGCGGGCAGCGAGACGGGCCTGCCGGCGTGGTCGGGCCACTGGGGGGTGGCCGCGCCACCCGTGATGAGTACGTCCTGGTCGCCGAACGGGGCAAGCAGTGCCTCAAGCCACCCCGGCTCAGGAGTGGCGTCGTCGTCGAGGAACACCACCACACCCGTCGTCACGAGACCGATCGCCGTGTTCCTGGCCCCGGACAGCCCCTGGCGGCGGGTGTTGGGCACGACGTCCACGAGCGGGCCGGCGAGCTCACCGGCGGCCCTGGCGAGAAGCTCGTCGTTGTGGTCGATGACGACAAGAACCCGGCCGTCGCGCCCGGACTCCCGGAGCTGCAGGGTCGCCGCCCGCACCCCGTCGCTGAGGTCCGCCCAGCGGTCCAGGGTGTAGGCGCACACGACGATGGTGACACTGTCCAACATGGCAGGGTCCACCTCTAGCGCGCCTGCCAGCGGGCACCGTTCAGGTGCACCGGGGCATCGTGCACCGGGGCATCCGCCTGTTCCCAGTCACGTGAACGCAGCCGGCAGGTGGGCGCATGATGCCGCGCCGGAGCTGCGACGAGACGGGAGCGCTTGGCCCTGCCTCCGCGGAGCGTCTCGGCCGCGATCGTGCGCAGCACCCGCTGCCCGTCAGCGAAGGTGCGCAGGTTGCTCTCGCCATGGATGCGGTCGAGTTCAAAACTGGGCACCTCGGTGACCGCCAAGCCCGCCTGTGCGACACGCACTGTCAGGAGGGTCTCAATCTCAAAGCCGTCACCCCAGATACAGCTGCCGTCAGCGGGCTGGGGCTGGTCCGGGTCCGGTAGCTTCAAGGCAGGCAGGACGTCGGACCAGAAGGCGTTGTAGCCGTAGCAGAGGTCGGTGAATTTCGTGCCTAAACTAAGGTTGCTAAGAAAGTTGAGGCTCCAGTTGCCCGCTGCGCGTAAGCGGGTCAGGTCGACGGATCCTCCTCCCGACATGTAACGCGACCCTTTCGCGAAGTCTGCCCCGTCGACTAGGGCGTCGACAAACGCGGGGATCTCGCAGGGGTCGGCTGACCCATCGGCATCAAGCGTGACGATGACATCCCCGGCGGCGGCATACATCCCGCAGACTAAGGCATTGCCCTTGCCCGTACGCGTTTGCTCGACGACACGCACGTTGGACAGATGGCGACGAGCAACGTCGACCGTGCCATCGGTAGAACCCGCGTCCACAAGCACGACTTCGTACACGTCAGGCAGATCTGGAAGCAGCACCTCCAGGTTCTTGGCCTCATCTTTCGTCGGGATAACGATAGATACTCGTGGACTGCTTGAGCGAGCGCTCATGTAGCCCCCTTTCCGTTGGGATCAAGAAGTGCGCGTTCATGTTGATCGAATAACGCGCATAGCTGACCCTAGACGACTGCGACGCTGGGCGGCAGTGGTACGCCACAGGGGTATCGGCACCACCCCCTCAAACACACATATTCCCTAGTCAGAGCGGAAAAAGTCCGAAAGGATGACGCATTGTTAGCGGTGACATAGGGGGCCATCGGGCGACGTTAGAGCTTGTACGACGGGAATGGCGACGCCAACACGGGCGGCCAATACGGTCATCTTGGGGAAAAATTGGCCAAAAATACGACAATGAAATAGCTAAAGATACGACAGGGAATCCGCGGAATCCGTCGTCCGCCGCCGGCCGAGAGGGTCAGCCGAGCCCTGCGAGATCGGCCTTATCGCTCCGGCGGAAATGGCCTGAGACCGCTCTCCCAGCCTGCCTGGGGCCGCGTCCCAGACGGCCTGAATCCTGCCCTACAGGCCTAGCGAGACCACACTCAACAACTCGGGAACCTAACTTTGAGCCAAGGCTCCTAAGTAATATCAAATCCACAAAGCATAAGCTATATGAGGTCTATAAAGACGACGCACATAAATATTTTTAATGCGATTGTAGTTGATTTTAAAATCAGGTTTTCTCCACCCCTACCCAGAGGACGCCCGGTCATCCGCCCCTGACGGACCGGCTGGGCGCCTTCTGGGTCTCGCAGCTGCATCAGGGCAGTTCCAGGACGGCCGGGCCAGGACGGTCGGCGGCCAGCTGCAGGCGGCCGTCTTCCACGGTGGCCCAGTCGGGGGTGAGGAGCGTGCCAGCGGGCACCGCGACGACCTGGTCGGCGTCGATGAACAGCAGGCGGCGTTCGCCGGAGCGTCCCAGCCGCGTCCACGCCCCCTCGACCTCCAGCTCGCCGTCCGCGACGAAGTCGGGCAGCAGCTGGCCGGCCACCCGCATCCAGCGCCCGACCCCCGCGAGGATCTCGGACTGCCATGCGGGCAGCGTCCCGTCGGCCTTCGGACCGACCCCCAGCAACATCCGCCCGCCCCGCCACACGATGTCGACGAGATGCCTCATCAGCTCCAGCGGGGTCATGGCATGCTCGGGACCCTCGGCGGCGTTGTAGCCGAACGACAGCCCCACCCCACGGCAGTGCTCCCACACCGCCGCCTCCTCGCAGCGCTGGAGGTGCTTGTACTCGCTGGTGGCATAGTCCTGGTGGGGCACCTGCCAGCGGTCGTTGACCAGGCCCTCGGGGTGGGCGGCGTAGTACTCCTCGAACACGGTGCCGATGCCGTCCGGGCCGAAGTCCTTGCCGGCATCCGGCCAGTTGATGTCGTTCCACAGCACGTCGGGGCGGTAGCGGGCGATCAGGTCACGCAGGTGACTTGCGGCGTAGGAGGCGTACTCCTGTCCGAGGGGACGCTCGGTCAGCTCCCAGTTGTCGCGCAGCCCGATCGGCACCGTCGGCGCGGCATGCCAGTCCAGGCCGCCGGAATAGTAGGCCCCGAACCGGATCCCGGCGCGGCGGGCGGCCTCAGCCCACTGACCCACCAGGTCGCGCTTGGGACCGCGGTGGACGGTGTTGCGGTCGCCGGTGCCGGGCGCATCCCACAGACACACCCCGTCGTGGTGCTTGGTGGTGACCATCACATACGTCCCGCCGGCCGCCACCAGCTCGGCGACGGCGGCGTCGGCGTCGAAGTTCTCGGCCTGCCACTGGTCCAGGAAGTCGTCGTAGTCGCAGCCGCCGTGCATCTGCTGGTGGTGGAGCTGCGCGGGGCTGCCGTCGAGCCGGATGGTGTTGTAGTACCACTCGGCGTAGGAGTTGTGCCGGAACCACTCCACCGGCGGGATCTCACCCAGCTGGGCGACGGGCTCACCCCAGGCGGGGACCGAATAGGGTCCCCAGTGGATGAAGAAGCCAAGCTTCGAGCGCCGGAACCACTCCGGGGTCGGGCGGCTGAGCGCCGCCCAGCGTCCGGCGTCGCGCTCGAATTGATCCTGCAGGTCAGCGGCCACCGAATCCTCCTATGTTCAGGCCCTTTGCGAGTTGTTTCTGCATTGCCACGACGATCACGAGACTGGCCAGCACCGCGATCGTGGACGCGGCCATCAACGGTCCCCAGTCCGTGCCGCGCTCCCCCGAGAACATGGACAGGCCCAGCTGGAGCGGCGCCTTGTCGGTGCTGTTGATGATGATCAGCGGCCACAGGAAGGCGTTCCAGTAGTCGATGAAGGCGAAGGCAGCCACGACGGCGATCGGACCGCGCAGCAGCGGGATGATCACGTGGAACAGGATCTTCACCTGGCCTGCCCCGTCAATACGGGCGGCTTCCTCGTAGTCGCCGGGCAGTGAGAGCAGGAACTGCCGCAGCATGAAGGTGCCGAAGGCCCCGAAGGCGAACGGCAGGATGATCGCTGGGTAGGTGTCCACGAGCTCGAAGGCGTCGGCCCCCAGGAACAGAGGGATGACGAGGACCTCGATGGGCAGCACCAGGGTGGCGATGAAGACCGAGAACAACGCCGACCGTCCTGGGAACTCCAGGCGCGCGAAGGCGTAGGCGTTCAGCACGGAGACCACCACGGTGATCAGCGTCCCGACGATCGCGTAGCCGAAGGTGTTGATCAGGATCTGCACGAACGGGATGGAGGTGAAGGCCTCCGCGAAGTTGTCCCAGCGCACCTCGTCCCCGAACAGGTCGGCGCCGGTGGACAGCACCTGGTTGCTCGGCTTCAGCGCGGAGAACAGCATCCACGCGAAGGGCGAGACGAACGCCACGCCCACGATCACGAGCAGCGTTTTGGAGACCACCTTGCCCCAGCGGCGGGGCTGCGTCCTGTCAGGAGTCATAGTTGACCCACCTCTTCTGACCGACGAACTGCAGGGCCGTCATCAGCATCACCAGCACGAAGAGCACCCATGCCAGCGACGACGCCAGGCCCAGCTTGTCGTAGGAGAAGGCGCTGCGGTACAGGTGCAGCACCAGGGTGTTCGTCGACTCGCCCGGACCGCCCTTGGTGAGCATGAACGGCTGGGTGAACACCTTGAAGGCGCCGATCACCGTCATGACGGAGGCGAAGAACAGCGACGGGGAGAGCATCGGGAAGGTGACTTTCCAGAAGCGGCTCCACGCGGTGGTGCCGTCGATCCTCGCGGCCTCCATGACTGCCGGGTTGATGTTGTTCAGGCCGGCGGCCAGCACCACGATGTTGTAGCCGATGGCCTGCCACAGCGACATCAGGATCAGCGAGACCATCGCCCAGACCGGGTGCCCCAGCCACGACGGCCCGGTGATGCCGATCGTCTTGAGCATCCCGTTGACCACGCCGCCGTCGTCGAGCATGACCCGCCAGATGAGGGCGTTGGCCACCATCGGGGTGACCACGGGGATGAAGAACAGCACCCGGAAGAACGGGGCCCAGTCGGGCAGCGAGTGCAGCCAGACCGCGATCCCCGTCGACAGCACCAGGTTCACGGCGGTGTAACCGATGGCGAACACCAGGGTGTTGCCAAGCACCGTGTAGAACGCCGGGTCCTGGCCGGACAGCAGGCGCACGTAGTTCTCCGCCCCGACGAACTCGGGGTCCCCGTAGAGGGGCCAGTCGTGGAAGCTGATCACGATGGACGCGATCAGCGGCACCACGATGAAGATCAGGAAGCCGCTCATGCCGGGAGCGAGGTGGAAGAAGGCCAGCAGCCGCTGGTTGACGCCGGGCTTGCCGGCCTTCTTCACCTTCCCGCTCCGGGCCGACGGCTGGGTAACCGTCGTCATCGGCTCAGTTCACTGACTTCTCGATGGTGCCCAGGATGTCCTCGGCAGTGCGGCTGCCGCGGGTTCCCTCCGGCGAGTACTGGGTGAACTGGGTCACCACCTGGTTCCAGGTGGGGGTGGTCACCAGCGGCTGGCCGTCAGCGAGCAGGGCCTTCATCACCTCGGCGTCCTGAGCGGGCTTGCCCTCGGCCCATCCGGACAGCGACGCCTCGATGGACGGCACGGTGCCGCGGTTCTTGCCGACGTAGGCCACCACCTCGGGGGTCGTCATCTTCATGATGTTCTGGAAGGCAGCCTTCTTGTCGGGGCACTTGGCGGAGATGCCGAATCCGGAGCCCTGGATCATGCCGACAGGCTTGCCACTCTTCGACGGCACGACGGCGACGCCCACCTCGTCCTCCATGCCCTGGCGGATGGTCGAGTAGAACCACGGGCCCTCAATCACCATGGCCACCTTCTTGGCCTGGAAGCCCTGCATCGGGACGTCGGTGGGGTCCGCGGGACTCGGGGCCGCCGCGACGCCCTCCTTGCCGACCAGGTCGAAGGTCTGCTGGATGTCGGCGACGAAGTTCGGATCGGTGATGTTCAGCTTGCCGTCCTTGACGGGGACGTTGCCGTTGGCGAAGGCGAACGGCAGGTAGGGGTAGCTGATGTCGGGCGCGACGGCGAAGCCCTGGACACCGTCCTTGGTGAGGGCCTTGGCATCGGAGAGGAACTGTTCGTAGGTGTAGTCGGTGCCGGGTTCCTTCAGCCCGGCCTGGGCGAACATGGTCTTGTTGTAGAACATCACCATCGGCTCGGCGTCGTAGGGAATGGCCCGAACCTTCCCGTCCACCGTCATGCCGGTCATCATGGCCTGGTTGTACTTGGCCAGGTCGAGTCCTGCCTCCTTGGCGAGATCGTCGAGCGGGGCGAGGAGGTCGCCGAGCTCCTGGGCGCGGGCCGCCTGCGTGGTGACGATGCAGGGCGCGTCGGAGGACGACATTCGGGTCTTGATCTTGGTCCAGTAGTCCTGGAAGCTGGGCCCCTCGATGTCGAGCTTGAAGTTGGGGTCGGACTCCTGGACGCCCTTGACGAAGGTCTCCCACTGGGCGCGGTCGGATTCGTTGGACACCCAGGTGTACATCTTGCCGGCCTGCGCGCTCTTGTCCTTGGATCCCCCAGAACAGGCCCCGAGCCCGAGGGCCAGGGTAGCACACAGCAGCGCTGCTGCTGCACGACGGTACTTCATACGAACTCCCTTGTCGTAATCGGTCGGTCTCCGGAACGGAAGGCGGCTGCGTCTCGTCCGAGTCTCCGAGGTTAGCGTTAACATCGGAGATTGTACGGCCCTTTCCACAGTTTGTCACCAAATTTGTCGACAGACTGTCCACACCATCCAGCGACGTCAGCCCCAGCGGGCGGGAGACGACCCACTCGCAGGACCACACCGCCCACCAGCCTCACTCCCCTGCGCCGGGCTGATGTCCGACCCCCACGCCGCGATCCCACACAACCCCCAGCACCAGAACCCATACCGCCGCTGGTTGTGGGATGAGGCTATGTGATGACTGACAACCCGGCTCTCTCCAAAGAAATAGAAGATCTTGAGGCTTATTCATGGGGTGGCTGATAAACAGTAAAACTCCTTGTCAGAGGAGGTTAGCTGCGGCTGTGAATAAGCCTCCTTGTTCGCTTGAGACAGCGCCCCATCTGATGCGAGGGACCTCCAGAATCGTCTCACCTTCACTTCGTGGGCTTTGGCATCTGCCCAGTGCTGCTCCGCGCCACTGTGGGGTACATAACCGAACGTCTGCGCCCGGCTACTTAGCCGGGAGCTCTGTTCGCGACAGGTGCTGTACCTTTTCATGCGCGGCCATGATCTGGCTCAGGTCAGGCTCAACGTAAACGATGTTGGAAATGGAATCATCGTCGATGATTGCCTATCACTGTAAATAACGATGGCGCTGCTGTCAGCCAGCAGTGATCTGCCCAACGAAATTACCCGCTACGCCTCCAGCGATGGCGACAACCAACGGACTATTCAGGAAACCGCCAAGGCGGTCGGAAAGACGTTTCAGTCGATTTCGGAAATTCTTCGATTCCTCGCCATCATCCTTGAAGACGAACAGCCGACCAACCGAGCCGATGAGCTGATCTGCCAAAGCTCGCACGTCGGCAGTGCCAGTGACCGCGACCTCAGCCAACGCCTCTTCAACGCGCGCTAGGAGATGGAGAACATACTCGCGGACCTCATCGCTAAGGTTGGTATCTTTGATGTCTGACTTCAGGCCTTCTAGCTCGTCGCGCAGCTCAAGAAATTCCCTGGTCTCAACGATTCTCCACCTGCCATATGTGAGCGCGGAAACGATGGCGTCGAGAATCACGAGCGTATCTTCTTCGAAGGCCACCCAATTAATGCCGGTCTCGTTCATGCGATATTCAGTTGCGAAGATACAGCGCCACAGACGGGGCTCAATTCTTTTCCAGGAGTTTTGCAACCGCGGATCCTTGCGCTTCTCGACCTGTGCTTCCATATCGACCATCAGGTTGACCGCTTCTATATGAGCCTCCCACCAGTGCCGCCCGCCTCGCATCTGAAGCAGGTTCTTCCTGGATTCCACGGGTTCGGCCCAGGCCGCCATAAGCTGTGCCAGCTGCTCTGCACTAGAGGCGGCCAAATTCTCTTCTGTTTCCACTCTCTGATTCTCCCGCCAGAGGACCCTTCCCTTGCAACCCATCCATCTGCACTGAAACGGCTTGCGAGCTGGGGCAAGACCAAGTCGCCGACATCCGCGAGATCGCCGAATGCGTCCAGCTAAACCTCAACACCCCGCTGGACACGAAGAGCTTAGCAGAAACATGTGGCCAGCCGTCGTGGACCTGCGCTGCGCCACCACCGATGCACTGGAAACCGTCTGGCAGAGCGCGCTCAAGGCCCCGAGGTGAGGCATTACCAACGATCAGTCAGTTCGAAAGACGCTCAACCTTCTCTTCCAGAAAGTCGATTCGTTCAGAGATGACCTTCGTGATCTCCGCAAGACTGCGTGAGGCCTGGTGGACGCTCATGGCACTCTTAAGAAGCGTTTCGATATATCGACTGGCGACCTTGATGGAGCGGCCAGCGTCATCGGCCTCGCTGTCAGGCCAAGTGTCACGAACACCATGCCAGTAGGCGACGGCCTCCTCGATATCCCTGTCGAGTCGATTCATCAACCGTTGGATGTCGCTAGCAACGGAATGCACGTCACTGTCACCATTCTTGCCCACACCTCGATTTTAGCGGGCCTGTCGTTGATGATCACCGCCGGGGGTATGAAATGAACACCACTGACCCTCACCCCACCCAGGCTGACGTCGCTATCAGCACCAGCCCGCAGAAGATCACCACCCTGTGGTATGCCGGCAAACTCAACGGCTACCTAGTCCGTACCCAGGAGTCCGGACGAATCCAGCAGCTTCTACATCGACTCAGTGGCCGCGTATCAACGCCGCCAAGAGTCTTCTACTACTTTGTGGCGGAGAAGGTGAATGATATGACCTGAGCCTGGTTCTTCGCCATCAGCGAGACCATCAAGGATGGCTTCTTCGCGCTTCAGAGACTCAAGCCCTGGGAATACGAACGTCAACGGGCTCAGGATAAGAAGCGATGCGCAGCAACATCGACGCCGGTATGGGGCGCCCCATCGCCCCAACGATCATCATCTCGACGGCCCCATACGGCCTAAGCGTCGCCGGAGTGTTGAAGTCAAGGCGGAAGAAGTCGCCTCTATTGACAATCTCTTCAATGGCCATGGCTTCTCCTCGCTTGTTGATAAGCTGCCAGAGGTCCCCGCGACTTACGACGATCTCCAGCGGCGGCCCTTCAAGGGTGGCTCGCAGCGCCCGGAGTTCCGCGATTTGCCTAGACAGTTCAGAGACCTGCCCCTTTGCCGCGACAGCCTGCTCGGCAGATTCCTTCGCCTGTCTCTCGGCGGCATCGGCTTGTCGCTCCGCCAGACGAGTCTGCTCCTCGGCATTCCTCTTGGCTTCTTCGGCCTCTCGTTTCGCCTTGGCCGACAGATTCGACCAGTACCAAGCAAACCCGGCACCAAGCAAGGAAAGAACTGCGCAGATCGTGGAAACCCATTCAAGCATGTGGGCAGTCTCCCACGCTTCAGCTGCTGGCGGCACGAAGAAGGCCAGCGAGCAGGCAGCAGCGTCACGTCGGAAGGCGGACGAGGACTCCGCCAAGAGGGGCGAAGCCGTGCCGGTCTGCATGGACGCGAGGATTCCGCGACAAGAGACTGCAGACGCTTTAGACATTTTGCGCCAGACGGTCTACCAGATCATCAGCTAATCTTGGCCGGTCTTGTGGGAGCAGCTTCGCATCTCCACAACTAAAGCTGCGACTAGAGCGGCAAACAGCAGCAGGAAGAACCACACGCGCTGGTCCTGGAACAGTGGTAGGAACGACAAGGCCAAGCACACGAGCCCGCAGAACAGCAGGAGAAGTGCCGCGCGCCGATTCTTGTTTAACTTGACAGCAGGCATTATTCTTCACCTCTTCATAGAGTTCAGTGATCCCCACACGACTGCCGCAAAGCAAGTCCGAATAGCAAGATGCCCTACCACGACATCGCGAGGGAACTTGTTGGACTATTTTGACCACGAGGCTACCCCCTCGCCGCCTTGCCACAATAGGGTACATTCGAGTCTTTATGTATCTACCCGAAGGGCAGCGAATCCCAGACGAAATCGAATCCCGTATGACTACTAATTTCACCGGCCCCGGCAGCAATCGGGCGGTTCTAGGACCTCCACATGGCCGACACGCAGCCGACAGACAGAATGTCTGGTCAGCAATGGCGAAGATGGCCCCCGGCCGCGGGGGTGGTGTGCTTCGCGCTATCTGTGGCCTAGGGACGGCTCAGCACCCGCCCGGCCGCGGCGAATCAGCCGGTCCCTACGGCAGAGCCCTCAGGACCAGGACCCTCTCCTCGATCAGCCGGAACAACGGGATCCAGGTGAAGAACCGGGTCCGGGGGTCGATCCGCCTCATTCCCTCGGACAGGAGGACGTCGCGCTCTGGACGGAAGCCGGGCGCGACGGTACGGCAGAACTCGGCGCCGTTGCGGCAGCCGTAGGTGAATCGCGCCCCGGACGCGGCTATCGACTTCTCCCTCCCGAAACGCTGGAACAATGGGGTCATGACCTCGACCAGCGCCGTCGCCCCGGGGAAGGCGTCGTGGATCAGGCCCATCAGGGATCTCAGGTCCTGGACGGTCAGGTACATGGTCAGCCCCTCGACGATGACCAGCACCTCGCCGGTAGCCTCCACCTGCTGCGGCCATCCGGGGTCCATGGCGGAGGCGGCGATCATCTGGACTCGCTCGATGCGCCCTAGCAACCGCTCCCTGAGTTCGATCACCGATGGCAGATCGAGGTCGTACCACCGCACCTGCCCGTCGTCGACGCGATGGAACCGGGTGTCCAGCCCGCAGGCGATGTTGACGACCGTGCCGCCGGGGTGCTGGGCGAGGAAGTCGCGGACGAGATCGTCAAACAGCAGGGTGCGTGCCGCGGTCCCGGCAGCCATGGCCCGGTCGGAGCGGGCGGCGGAGAAGTCGTAGTCGAGCCGCGCGACCATGTCGATGGCCTGCGGGTCGGACAGCAGGTGCGGATGGGACTGGGAGTACTGGGCACGGGCATGCAGGGTCAATAGCATCGTCTCCGGCACCCCGGTGAGAGTCACTTTCTCCATGAACCCAGTATCGGCCCTCATCAGAGGACCTGAACAGGTGTCAAGGCTCAGCAATCCCGCACCGCGGAATCACCACCGACGCGCGCACCCAGCGCGCCTTCTGTCTCACCGGCGCAGCGCCTGGCTGCCGCTCACCACACATCGATGCTCCACGAGTAGACCGGGACTCCCTCCTCGGTGGCCATGCCTTCCAGACGGAACGGTATGACGCTTCCATCGCGGTATTCAGGCGTGCAGGAGTAGCCGTCGGCCCGGTGCTCCGAGACGAGACTGGCCACCTTCTCGTCGCAGAGGTCCTTGCGCTCGACGATGCCGGCGGGGACGAAGACCCGGTTCAGGGGTAGCTCCTGGCCGCCGAAACGCACCGGAAGCAGGTACAGGGGAGCCAGCTTCCCCTCCGCTGCCAGGGCCTCGGCCTTCAAGACGGAGTCGACCGTCGCGTAATCAAGCGGCTGTGGTTGCTTCCTGCCCAACCAGTCGAGAAAACCCATCATCACCTCCGTCTACGCGCCTACAACTCACCTGAAGCGCGCTTATGGATCTGTTCCCCTGTAACCAGCCTAACCAGGTGGCGACGGCAAGACACGGAACCCGGCCAGGGGTCATCCGAAAAACTGACACGCGCGGATGCGGTCCGGGATCAGAATCCCAGACCCTTCAGCCAGTTCTGCAGGTCCTCCTGGCGTCTCCCGGTGTCCTCACTGTCCCAGGCCCCCAGGTTGTGCTCGCCGGCCAGGGCTCCGTCGCGCAGGTAGACGACCCGGTCCGCGAGGACTGCGCAGGCGGGGTCGTGGGTGACCATGACGATGGTGGTCCCCTCCACATTGATGTCGTTGAGGGCTTTCATCACCTCTCGCGTGACCGTGCTGTTGAGCGCACCTGTCGGCTCGTCGGCGAACAGGATCTTCGGCTCGGTCGCGATGGCCCGGCACAGCGCGGCACGCTGCAGTTGCCCACCGGAGACCTCGGTGACGCCGTGTGTGGCCACGTGCTCGATGTCGAAGCGCTCCATCAGCTGGTCGACGCGCTTCCTCGCGGCGTCGCGGGACTCGGGGAAGGCCTTCAGCACCGGCAGCAGGATGTTGTCCCGGAGCGACAGGTTCGGCAGCAGATAGGCCTGCTGGAACACGAACCCCATCGTGGTCAGCCGCAGGTGGCTCATCTCGGAGTTGCTCAGCCCGGTCAGGTCCTGGCCGCTGAGCAGCACCTGCCCGCCGGTCGGCCGGTCCATGCCGGAGAGGCTGTACAGCAGCGTCGACTTCCCGGACCCGGAGGCCCCCATGACGACGAGGAACTCCCCGGAGCGCACCTCCAGGTCGATGCCGTCGAGAACCTGGACCGGTGGGTCTGCCGACTCGTAGGTCTTGGTGAGACCGTGGCATTCAAGCATCACTTCATAGCGCCGCATGGATTCCTTTCACTGCCGGGCGAGCCAGGAGCTCTTGTCGGCGCGGAGCAGGACACGGGACATCAGGAGGGCGACGAGGCCGCCGCAGGCGACCAGCACCAGCGGGCACAGCACCCAGACGAGAGGGCTGGGCACGAACGCCAGCTGCGTGATCCCCATGCCCGCCGCCGAGATGGCTGCCCCGGCCAGGCGCTCACCTGCCGTCACGGTGAACAACACCCCCGCAAGAGCACCGGCCACGACGCACAGCAGGGTCTTGGACAGCAGCTGTGCCGCGAGCTCCCGCCCGGAGAAGCCCAGCGCCGACAGCACCCCGTGCTGGCGGCGGTCGCGGGTCAGTCGCAGGCGCAGGAAAAGCACCGTGATCAGCGTCGCGACGCCGATCCCCATCACGCACGAGACCAGCGCCGCCCCGCGCAGCGCCCCGGTCACATAGGAGAGGGTCTGCGACGCGTACCGGGCCATCGGGAACACGGTGCTGCTGGGGAATCGCTGCGCATAGTCGGAGGCGACGGCATCGACGTCCACGCCTGGCCCGACGTCGGCGTAGAAGATGTAGCTGACAGCTCCAGAGGTGACCTTGCCACCCAGTTTCGCGGTGTATCCGCCGCTGGTTGCGTCCTGATAGACGCCACTGACCGTCAGGGTCTCGGGCTGCCCGTCGGCCTGCATCGAGATGGTCTGGCCAGGCCTGACCCCGAGCTTGCGGGCGTTCAGCACCGACAAGGCGACCTCCCCGCTCCGCGGGCCGGTGCCCTCCAGGAACTCGACGGTGGAGCCCGAGTAGTCGCCGGCCTCCAGCCGCATCGTCTCCCACCCGTCGGGGCCCTGGACCTGCCGGATGACGTTCGCGTAGACGATCCCGTCCCGCAGCCGGGAGTCCTCGCTCATGGCAGCCAGCATCGCCTCACGTTCCGCGTCGGCGTTCTCGCCCTTCACGTCGATGCGCAGGTCGTATTCGGGGGCGCCCAGGTAGGTGATGAACTGGGGGCTCTCGAAGGTGGTCAGCAGGTTCAGCGGCAGCGTGACCTGGACGGCGGCCAGGAAGAACACAACCGGGATCAGCACCCACGAGGCGGCCTGCGTCCGCAGGTCGAGCAGGACCAGCCACCAGTTCATGCTGCGGCCCTTGAGACGATCCAGTGAGACGCGGTGAGCCCGGCGGGCCAGTTTCCGGGACCGCCGCACCATCGCCGCGTCGCCGAGCATGCTGCCATGGACGAGCGCGTTGACCACCTGGGCCCGTCTCACCCCGCGCAGCACCCCCCGGCACAGGCCCATGACGGTGGCGTAGACCACCAGCAGCGCGACCACCGGCACCACCAGCGACATCCCACCAATCGGCGCCCTCGCGTAGTTGACCTGGATGGTCTGGGTCAGCAGGAAAGTCGCCCCGACGGCCGCTGCCCCGCCGAGCAGGCAGGAGACGGCGGTCATGAGCCGGTATTTGACCAGGAACAGGCCCGAGATCGTGGCGTCGGGCAGGCCGATGGCCTTCATCGCCCCGATCTGGTGCACCTCGTCCTCCAGCGTGCCGCGGATCACGAACCGCAGGCTGAGCAGGGCGATCGCGATCAGCAGGAGGCTGGCGAGCACCAGCACGACGGCGACTATCCCATCGCTGATGGCGTTGATCATCTGGATCATCACGAAGGTAACCGCCGGCCCGTTCTTCGGCAGGCCGGGATCCGCCGCGTAGGCGGTCTGGAAGGCCTGCGCCTGCCCGGGATCCGCCAGGCGGTACTCGGCGATGATCTCCGGGCTCCCACCGCCCGCCTCGCTCAGGGCGGCGAAGTCGGCATCCGAGACCAGGAACCGGGTGGCCGTCGACATGGAGGAGGCCATCTGGGGGTCGCGGACGAATCCTGCGATCTGCAGCGACCGCACCCCCGCGGTGGTCCTGATGCCGAGGACGTCACCGGCCTGGAGGCCGAACCTCTGCTGGTAGGCGACCGGCACATACACCGTCCCCGTCTCGGGATGGGCCACCTGCGAGTTCTCGTCGAGAAGGAAGTCGAACCTGGGGTTCTGGGTGACGAACAGGTTCTCGACGAGGCTGCCCGACATGTCCCCGGAGATCCCCGCCGACGGCCTGCTCCAGGTCAGCGCGGCGGAGTCGTAGTCGAGCATGCGCACGACCACGCGGTCGGCGATCTCGGGATGCTGCCCAGCGAACCGGTCGAGCGAGTCGGCCGAGTAGTCGCCCGTGTGCATCTGCAGGAAGTGGGGTGGCTTACCGGCCTCGAAAAGCTGGTTCATCGAGCCGACCAGCCGTTCCATCACCATGCCGCCGGTGACCATCAGGAAGGCGCTCAGCAGGATCAGGACGGCCAGCGCGATGTTGACGCCCTTGTTGCGGCGCAGATCGCCCAGGGCGTAGCGCATCGCCATCTCGTCCCGGATCCCCATGCCCCCGAACACCATCAGTGCCTCCGGGCCACCCGCCGCATATCGCTGGTTTCGGCAGTACCAGAGCACATCTCAGCGCCTCTCCACGACTTCCGGGAAGCCGTCGAAGGGCATCGGATCATGGACCGTGACGATCCACCGGGTTTCCTGCACTACGAACATGATCTGAAAGTCTCACCGTCGAGGATGATTACCCGATCATCGTAACTGCCGACGACGCCGTTCGTGCGGAAATGACATCATCCGCATGGATTTGGCAGTGCACCTTCGTAACCTCGCCCCGCGGCCCCTCCCGCGCACGCCGCCACCCAAGGCCCTGTCCAGGACCCGGCCCGAGACGTCCGGACGAGACCATCGCTCGGCTCCCTCGGACGAGTCGTCGCGGAACTCGATGGCGGACCGCCCACAGCAGGAGCATCACCAGGGCGAAGGACCACAAGCGGGCCGCCTCTGGTGGGGCGGCCCGCTGCGGCTTGAGCGACTGAGTCAGCTCAGCGCAGATAGTGACGCTGATCGACCTTCTTGCCCTCATACCAGAGGCGAGCCTGCTGCGTGGACTCCAAACGAGATACCTCCGACACCGGCACATCCCACCAACTCGAACCAGGCGGATTCGGACCATACAGATCAGTCTCGATATGAATCATGAGAGGCCCTGAACCGCCCTGAGCCTGGGGTGAGTCCTTCCGGAGCCGACTGATGCTGGAGGCCATTAGGTTAGGTCGTGATGCGTCTGTTCTAGCCGCCTCGCCGCAGGAACCGCAATCCCAGGCGCTCACAAACTCAGGTCAGCCCCAGTCAGAAAATCCATCTAACGCCCCGAGAGTATATCCGATGGATAAATCGGCAGAGTAATCATGATTCGGACCCAGCCAAAAATACCAAACACAATCCAAAGAACACAGACCAAAACAAGCAGCTCCGATGCCACAGGCGATCCAACCACCAAAGAGTTGCCGCCCGGAGTACTCGAAGCTAATACTTGAGATGCTTTCATTGGCAGAAACATGAAAACAAAATCACTTTGCCCAACAAAAATTGCTCGCATAGCACCCTCAAGCGCTGGTAAAAATATCCAAAAACTCCCCAAGGCAATAGTTATAGCAAGACTTCTACTTCGGGTCAAAGCAGCTAGAACCAGACCAAAAACGAAATATATTCCCAAGGACGCAATTTGGATAAAATAAGAAGAAAACCAGTAAACAGCAAGCCCCTCTTCTTGAAGAACAGTAACAGTTCCACCACCTAAAACTAGCCAAGCAAACAGAGTCGATAGAGTAATCCAGAAACCCGTAACGAGAACCAGAACCAACCCCAGCAGAAGCTTAGCAAATATCACCAACTTCCTTCCCAGTACAGAAAATTCGGCGGCCATGGTTCCATCGTTCAAATCCGGAAGACAGGTCCGGATTCCCAATAGAACCATCATCGTGTTTGCCGGTATTTGCATTGCCGAAGCAAAAGATAAAACCTCTAAGGGAGAAGAGGGTAAGCCCTGACCCTTGAGAATCTCAAAGCCTGCAATAAAAACCCATGGCAAAATACTAGATAGGACTAGGCAAACACTAGCCAGCCAGAAATTATGCCGGATCGTGAAAATCTTATCAGCCTCTATCCTGACATGCCTAAAAGCGATTAAAAAATTACTCATACACCGTCCCATTATGTAGTCCAGCTGCTGTCAGAGCTCCCCTCAGGTCTGGACCATATTCCCATATCCCCCTAATAGGAAGATTCCAGCGGAAACAAAACCGCAATATTTCTTCCATAGATCGATTGGGAAACCGAAGCATACCGGAACCATCCACCTCAAGGACCAGAGACCATTCACGCTCGACAGTAGACCTAAATTTCTCCAAATCAATCGGCGCGACGATAACCTGAATTTGCCCAGACCGAACGAGAAAAGAATGCGAATCACCAAAATATTTCACATTCCCAGACTGCAACACAATAAGAGAATCAATCACCTTTGCTAAGGGGTCAAACTCATGAGAAGATATGAGCACAACCTTCCCCTCCGAAGCCGATCTATTAATCAATGACTCCAGCCCTGCTACACGTTCTGAATCCAGGGCTAAGAAAGGCTCATCAAGTAATAGAACTGGCGCCTTGCTAGCGAAGATTCCGACAAGCCCTATAGCCCGATATTGCCCTAGCGACATAGTACGCGGCGACTGATAGATCAGATGTGCCAGCTGAAGCGTTTGCAATATTTCAGGTAGACGTTTCACGTCTATATCAGATCTGCGCGATAAGATGGAGAGATGATCAGTGAGCCGTCGACGCTGATGATGGCCTTGACTTGAAGTCAATAAGGCGATCTGTTGAGGGCGTTGTACTTTTCCTTGATGCGGGATTAAATCAGCAATAACATGCATCAAGGTTGATTTCCCGCTCCCATTAGGGCCTACTAGGCCGTATGAATGACCTCCTTCAAGTATTAAATTGATATGACCCAGCACAACATGTCCTTCTCTTTCGACAGTAAGAGCATCAACTTTAACCAACGGGAGGAACGAATCATCCATAATTTATCCCTTGCAATCTGAAGGCACCAATTGGTTCGTTACCAATCAATTGGGTGTTCGACGGAAGCGAATGAGAGGCAAGCAATATAAGACGATCCGACGCCTGCTGCTTTAGGAGTTCCCCCATCCTATTGGTAGCCTCTACATCAATGCCATTAAAAGGCTCGTCAAGTACCCAGACTGACTCAGTAGCCGCAAGATTGCAAACAAACCAGGCTTTTCGGCGAGTACCTGTAGACAGAGCCTCCGGAGGCTTATTAATATGTTCTTCTAAACCGAGTTCGCGCGAAATCTCTCGCAAGTATTCTGTTGAGCATCCGTATCTACGTCCATATAGATGCAGATGGTCACTGATTGTCACACCAGGAACAAGCGCAGGACTACTACGTTGAAGTTTCAGTCCTGCAACACGATGTCCAGGTCGAACCTCCTGTCCATTAACACTAACACTGCCCGCCAAAGGCACTAGGTAACCAGCCAATACCTCGAATAATGTTGACTTGCCAGAACCATTAGCGCCATCCAATCTGAACCACCCCGGTCCATCAATATGAAAACTGAGATCTGTAAAAACAGGTTGATCGCGCCAATATCCGGCCGACAATCCAACAACATTCACCGCCCCCATAGTCATAGCCGAACTCCCGGATATACCAGCTTCTGCTTTCTGGAACAGACCCATAGAAAAACTCCAAATATAACGAGAAGACCAAGCATCCCAAACACGGTTTGCCAGAGAAAGAGTGCATAAACAACTGCACAGAAAAATGCCTGTATAAAAGCCAAAATCAACAAGCGACTATCTGCCAAACTTCCGCGTCGCGCCACGATGGAAGCAGCTGCCAGAACTGCAACGACTGGAGTAAGAGCGAGACCAATGCAATGCATCATAGGATATCCAAGAATGACAAATAGCATGGCAACAGCAATAATAAAAGGTAGTGCAGATGCTATGGTAACAAAACCTACTCTTAAGGCAAGTATTTGAGGGGAGGCCCCCATCTCGAAATGATGACGCAGGCGGTCGAGCATCCCTGCTGGCCCAATTGAGACCAAACGAATGGCAGAGAAGGCCATTAAAGCTGAGAAGAAGATATAAACCAGGATTTGGCGCGATACATCGGTCAGATCAAATTTCGCTGCCCCCAACAAGGATACAGAAAAAATAGTCCATCTAACATCGGGCGACGCCCAAGTGTCTCTCAAATACTTAGGGCTTGCGATAGGGAAAAGAAACCCAGTCAATGTGCTTTCCCTTGCTATGGATACTTCTGCCTTACACGCTTCTATGGTGAAACCACCGCCAGCTCTGAACGAAGGAATCAAAATCCAGATCCCGAGAAAAGCAAGACCGATTGCAGGGATCCAGTTCCAAGGACTCCACGAGGCAGCGGCAGCCGAAAGCCAGGTGACTACATCCTGAGATGAACTTTGGCTACCTCTAACAATAGACCCAAGAATGCCGCCAAGCGCGATTCCAGCTAAGGCATTAAATAAGATTACCGTAATTATTTTAGATAACCCGTGCTCTTTCTGGGAGGCGAACCGGAAGTGGCGGACGCGGACACCTATGCGAAGCAATTCTGTTCCAATCCATGTAGCAATCAATACCAAAGCTAAATTCCGTTCAGCAGGATACAAAGCCACAAGGGTAGAAGTTGTAATAAGCGGTGTCCCAGCGAGTACAATAAAGGGCAATCGGGGTAGTACTTCATGGGTGAACCCCACATGTCTAGCTTCTAGCGCCATCGATTGCCAGATTTGTCGATCAGAAAATAGCAGTTCCGAGCCCTGCGCCCCTAGCCCAGCAGAATCTGCGAGCGCAAACAATGTCATTACAATGGTAGGTAACCCAGCCAGCAAGACACCATGGGTAGAATTCGATAATCCGCTTTGTCCAGCATCGAAGAACCCAGAGATCTCACGCAAGTTGAGTAGTGCTGCATTTCCCCAAGCCCTGATAGCCGCCGCAACTGAAAGAGCAACGCCCACCGTTAGGCTTCCTATGAGTATTACAACCATGCGCGGAGATACCCTAAGAGCCATACGGGTCAGTAGCCTCACCAGAAATAATTCGGCTGCGGCCCTCCAAGGCCTTCCCTTTTCAGAAATGAGACTTACTCTCATCGGTTGTCATTTCAGTAACTGTGATTCCGGCCCAGACGCAAAGTCCGAACATGAATGCCATTCCCAAAAATAACAGCATCTGATACCATCCAGGGAATAACCAGGCAACAGCAGCTACCATCACGCCTCCTCCACCCAAGAAAGCCATGGCAAGTTTAGGATGACCTCCGCCGAGAATCAAAAGTACAACTAATAATAAACAGACTAAGACAGCAACAGCTAACCCTCCAACGGTTTTCACTTCATCAAGCCTGCCTGAGATCTCGCTACCAATGGCCACAGTGGGTACCAGCAAAACCAGTAGTATAACAGTCACGATTGGACGGAACATCGTTTTGAACATGAAGATAGCTCTCCTCTCAAGAGATCCACTCAAACAAAGGGTAGCAGAAGTACCAGCCCTACATCTACAATTCGAAGTATCTTGTTTCTGGGCCGGGCAGAAAGCCAGACGGCGACACCCATGAGTGGGATATAGGCGACACAAAAGAGTGGTTTTGTTACAAGATTTACCTCCCCAGTTACGGCAGTCAACAGATCAGGAAACGTCAAACCGATTAACACTGGACCCATAAGCCAGCCAGGAAAGAGTCGGCCTTTCGCACCAGACCTTGCGATAGCAAATCTACGAACCAACACGAGGGCTAGTACTCCAATTACCCAGCTCACCGTGAGTCCAAGGCCGGTCCCGACTTCCAATGCTTTCTCCGCCATCCCAGCAGGAAGATCAGACATGTCAGGCCCATGCTCTCGATTTGCGAGAACAAAATGGAACATTGCCGGGAGGCTTAGTCAGAATGTGTTTCTGTAGAATTCGAGTGCGGCTACTGTGGTGAT
>ERZ773076.345-NODE-345-length-24993-cov-67.004251_pt1 | contig 24993 bp, 23 predicted proteins | sample MGYA00580613_ERZ773076 | MGnify/ENA primary metagenome ERZ773076 (study PRJEB29015, sample SAMEA2738005) | human oral metagenome | biome: human oral; feature: human-associated habitat; material: dental | place: China | collected 2057 ...
GCACCAACAACCCCTCCCTAACAAGCACTGTTGCTACGACCCTATGACACCACCCATCCCCACTCGCGCGGGGAAAATTAACCCTTGATTGATTATCCTGTCAAAATGAAGGGTTCATCCCCACTCGCGCGGGGAAAATCTGTTTACGATTCTCCAAATGGTCCAAACCAACGGTTCATCCCCACTCGCGCGGGGAAAATTGACCATTAAGCTTCAGAAGCTTCGGTAAGAAGGGTTCATCCCCACTCGCGCGGGGAAAATCCACCAGTATCCACTAAATTTTCATTCAGATAGGGTTCATCCCCACTCGCGCGGGGAAAATCTTCCAATTCTCGTTCATAATCTTGATACGTTTGGTTCATCCCCACTCGCGCGGGGAAAATTGCATATTTGGCTTTTGCTCGCTTTTCATGACGGGTTCATCCCCACTCGCGCGGGGAAAATTTTCTTCCTTAAAGACCGCGCTTGGATGAAATTGGGTTCATCCCCACTCGCGCGGGGAAAATATGATTGATTATGCTTGGTCTCTGCGGAACATGGGTTCATCCCCACTCGCGCGGGGAAAATCTTACCCTGACCGGTTTCGCAACGGTAATGAAGGGTTCATCCCCACTCGCGCGGGGAAAATACGAGGCACTTTAACCATACTGCTAAGGGTTACGGTTCATCCCCACTCGCGCGGGGAAAATGGCGTGGCTGCGATGACGAGTCGGTCAGACGGAGGTTCATCCCCACTCGCGCGGGGAAAATGGCGAACAGATGGGGATGACCGCCGACGAGGTGGGTTCATCCCCACTCGCGCGGGGAAAATGTACACGCGGTCAAGGTCATCGTAGATCTGATGGGTTCATCCCCACTCGCGCGGGGAAAATTTGGCCAGCTTCTCCCACTTGCGCGACATCGCCGGTTCATCCCCACTCGCGCGGGGAAAATGCCACACCATCGATCTTATCCCGCTTCTTCTGCGGTTCATCCCCACTCGCGCGGGGAAAATCGGCCACCTGAGGGTTAACCACCAGTACCCCATCGGTTCATCCCCACTCGCGCGGGGAAAATATATACACGCGGAGGTGTGGGCATCGCAACAGCGGTTCATCCCCACTCGCGCGGGGAAAATGCAACATGGTGGGTGAGATTTATCCACAGCTAGGGTTCATCCCCACTCGCGCGGGGAAAATGCTGAAATGGGTACTACCTACAATTTGCCGCAGGGTTCATCCCCACTCGCGCGGGGAAAATCTCACCATCGATACCGCCAAAGAAATCGCCATGGGTTCATCCCCACTCGCGCGGGGAAAATCCGCCGAACGCGGGCCGGAGCTGGGTGGATGGGGGTTCATCCCCACTCGCGCGGGGAAAATTGGACGCGTGGCTGCGGGAATCCGCATCCGGCCGGTTCATCCCCACTCGCGCGGGGAAAATTGGTGGGCTGATGGCGGCGCGAAGGTGTCGCGGGGTTCATCCCCACTCGCGCGGGGAAAATACGTCTCGCCCACGGCGGCCGCGACATGAATGTGGTTCATCCCCACTCGCGCGGGGAAAATCCCCCGCTCGCACCTGCGACGTCGAACGCTAAAGGTTCATCCCCACTCGCGCGGGGAAAATCCACTCAGCGAAACTAACGATTCTGCCCCCAAGGGTTCATCCCCACTCGCGCGGGGAAAATTCCCGAGGTCAGGCTTCCTTTCGATTGCCACCAGGTTCATCCCCACTCGCGCGGGGAAAATCATGCCACGGCCTGCGCGGAGGGCTCGCCAGAGGGTTCATCCCCACTCGCGCGGGGAAAATGTGTTTGTTGCTGCTGGTGGGTTGGAGGAGCAGGGTTCATCCCCACTCGCGCGGGGAAAATTGCCAGGTCCACAGACGTCGTGTGTGGTATGCCGGTTCATCCCCACTCGCGCGGGGAAAATGGTATTGGTGGCGGTCTGAGGACGGGCTACAGGGGTTCATCCCCACTCGCGCGGGGAAAATTGGCTACCACTATACGCCCCCTGTAGGCCTCCCGGTTCATCCCCACTCGCGCGGGGAAAATTGACACCCTGCCAGATTCCATCGAGGGTAGCACGGTTCATCCCCACTCGCGCGGGGAAAATCTGCCCGATGACCTCGTAGCCCATCGAACCTCCGGTTCATCCCCACTCGCGCGGGGAAAATGCCTCCTGCTGAGATGCGTAACATGGTGTTTCGGGTTCATCCCCACTCGCGCGGGGAAAATAGGCATCCAGGCCGTTGGCCTTGCTGCATGGAAGGTTCATCCCCACTCGCGCGGGGAAAATTAGCGTTGCTAGATGCTGGTTGTGATGTAGAGCGGTTCATCCCCACTCGCGCGGGGAAAATGTCTCAGGGTCGAGCAGGTACTCAACCCCCCGGCGCGGTTCATCCCCACTCGCGCGGGGAAAATGATGACCTCGTAGCCCACCGGACCTCCTCCCTATGGTTCATCCCCACTCGCGCGGGGAAAATTACCCACCGGCCGCAGATGATGCAGTGTGTCTCGGTTCATCCCCACTCGCGCGGGGAAAATTGATGTGCATAGTATGCAGCGTCAGACGCCGACGGTTCATCCCCACTCGCGCGGGGAAAATAGTTCGGCGAGTGTCCGGGCGCCTTTGCGCTGGGGTTCATCCCCACTCGCGCGGGGAAAATCTTGAACTAGACATTCAAACCAAAGAACAGGAGGGTTCATCCCCACTCGCGCGGGGAAAATTCTATGGCGGAGAGTCGTCGGACTATAGAATGCGGTTCATCCCCACTCGCGCGGGGAAAATGCTGAACCGGCCAAGCCGCTGGTTGTGGCCCGGGGTTCATCCCCACTCGCGCGGGGAAAATCAACAGGTTGTAGCCTGTTGTGGTGGTTGCTTGGGTTCATCCCCACTCGCGCGGGGAAAATTCGGTAGCCGCCCTGAATCTATTAGCCTCCGCCGGTTCATCCCCACTCGCGCGGGGAAAATTAGCACCAGGGCTGAGGCTACTACTACTCTTACGGTTCATCCCCACTCGCGCGGGGAAAATGCCATGTGGAAAACCCTAGGCTCATCCTCAGGCGGTTCATCCCCACTCGCGCGGGGAAAATACGGCAACCCCGGGACGGTTACCGCACCTGTTAGGTTCATCCCCACTCGCGCGGGGAAAATTTTCAAGTCGCAGGGCTACGCCTCATCTGATGGGGTTCATCCCCACTCGCGCGGGGAAAATGCTTAGCGCAGTCACGGCAGGTCCAGGTCATAGGGTTCATCCCCACTCGCGCGGGGAAAATGATGGAGCTATTTCAATAAAGTCCTTAACCGCCGGTTCATCCCCACTCGCGCGGGGAAAATTGTGTGGGCTTGAGCCACATACGATACCCGGTGGGTTCATCCCCACTCGCGCGGGGAAAATTGACTAGCTGGACCACAGGGGTATCAACATTCGGGTTCATCCCCACTCGCGCGGGGAAAATACTTGTTGACTGGGTAGTTTACCCCCTAGGTCTATCAGATTTTGGAAACCCCCGTCTAGCTCGTCGCCGTCTCTCGAAGTCGCTCATACCTCGCCGACGCCTTGTCTTACCTGCCGGAGCAGTGTCCTCGGGGTCGTCAGGCACCACCCCAGGGCGGACCATGAGCGTCAAGCCCTCGAAGTCAGTGGGTACCCACGGATCTCCCCACGTCAGGAAAGACAGGCCCTGCTCATTTCTTGCTCTGAAGACCATGATGGCCCGACCGGTCCCCATAGTCTCGACCACGATCTGCCACAGCCTCTCCCGGACACGTGCGCTGAGGTTACCCACGAATACACCGGGTGATATCTGCAACAGCCATCTTGTAACATGTCCGCGCAACCCGTCAGGAACAGCAGAGAGAACCAGCACCACCATCAGACATCACCAGTCAGCATAGGCGACTCCCGCTTCCACGGTACCAACGAGATCGTCCCATAGATGAAGATCATCCACGATCAGATCTTCATCCTCATCCGGGGAGACCCCGCCCTCAGCCAGCAGAGCTTTGATGTCGCGGACGGCTTTCTCAAGCACCCCATGCTCCCTGATGGCATCCCTCATCCGACGACGCGCCTCCGTACCCACACCTACTTCAGGCGCTTCAAGCGCAACATCAAAGGCAACCGGAATAGACAGGTCTGCTTTGTACAGATCCGCGATATCATAGACGAAAGAACGATATGTCCCGGTATGGACAAACCCCAATCCAGGGGAGCAGCCCAAAGCAACTATGACCGCATGAATCACCCCATAGAGCGCCGAATTAGCAGCCGATAGTGCTTGATTAACAAGGCTACCGTGATCGAAATTTTCGGGATCATATTCACGTCCATCCCACGGGACTCCAGTCCGCTTCGAACTCTGACGGTACAGCCGTCGCACACGAGCACCCTCACGTCCGCGAAGCTGCTGCATGCTGAGTTTTTCGACAGACTCACCCTCGAATCTCATCAGATACATTCGTCGAGCCACAGCTACCCTCAGCGTTGGGTCGCTGACTGCCTTCGCCTGGGCCTCCAATAGACGGGACGATCGCGACGGCGGGACCCCATGGGCGTAATACCGCACCCCATTCTCGCCTACCCAGATAGCAGTCGCACCGCTCTCTGCCAACACCGAGATGGCGCTATGGGTGATGCGCACACCAGGACCGATCATCAAGACAGACAGAGCAGCTGCGGGCACATGCGCCACTCCTCGGGACTCTGTCACAGTGATGGCGTTGGAGTCCCGGTGAACGACACAACGTTCGACGTAGAGAAAGGTGAGGCGGTCCCGGACCCGAACAAGATCTTTCGGAGCTGGAGGCCGCGCACCCGGAATCTTGTCTTTCATGGCCGCGCTAACGTCATGAGGCCTGCCCCATAGCCTTTGGCTCGCCCGATTCCATTGATGAGAGCCGAGCAGAGAGCTGCCGGATTTTTGACTCGAAGAATTCCCTGGAATGTTGCCAGCTGAAGCGTCACTTGCACTTTCTCTTTTCCGGACCCACGAGAGAATCTTTCGAGCCTTCTATCGACAAGCGAGACCACGAGGTTCTCACCATCAAATCGGTTACCCGATTCATCCTCCAGGACCGGGAGGTCGCCACCCGCCTGAGCTGATTTCAGGATCTCAAAACCATGTGTTTCTACTCGGTCGAGGAACCACCGGGTCTGCTGATCGACAGTGATATGCCCAAGAATCTTCTTCCGGTTCCGAGAGTTGACCTGTCCGGCCCGGCGGTAGACGGGATTCACGGTGATGCGGAACCCCCAGTCCTGCCCTGCTTTCAGCTTATGAAGGAAACCATCGTAGTTCTTCACCACCACCCCGCCCTGGGTCTCATACCCAGCTTGTTCCACCAGTCCAGCAGGGTCCGGAGCCACCGGGGAAGAAATGTATAGACTGAGTGCCGGACCCTGACTCAACGTCGCAGATGCTTGGCTGCTGCTCCTCAGGTCAGTTACCGGACGGTCAAGACGCCAGAGCACCCGCCCCTCACCAGCACTGTCCAAGACGCCAGGGGGGAAGCTCGCTAGAACCGCAGCATGCAGACGTTGCGGCGATAGCACGAGCCGGCGGCAACCACGCCGATAGGGGTTGAGATAGACACGTGTCAGGAACATCACAGAACCTCCATCGGGTCGTGGTTCAACGGTGCTTCTGCTTCAGAGTTTTTGCTCGCCTCATGCGCGGAGTTTGAAACCAATACGCGCATTTCCTCGACCTGCCGCTGCCGATACAACCTGCGTTCCGAATCAAAACTGACTGGCACATCCTGCAGACTGTGCACGGTCCACTCCGAGGTGTTGACCATCCCTTTGTCGGCAATCACCCGCAGACTGAGATGGCTTTCCCTTTTGTGCTGACGCTGATAGAAAAGGGCAGCCTGCCAGGGGAGGCCCTCGATGATATCCTGCACCGGCCCGTCATGGAGCTGTAAAAACAGAGGCATGGTGGGCGGACAGGCCCGTCGGCCAAGATAGAGCGGGAACCTTGGGCAACGAATAGCGTCGGCCAGCCCATCGATGATCTCTTCTGGGCCTGCCACGAATGCCGCAAACACTGCGTCCGAGAGGTAGAAGCGGTCGGACAACGGCATGGAGACCACGCCACGGTGTGCGGTGTGGAAATCCCGTAGCAGCTCACCGGGCTGATCTACGCGAACCGCCATCTTCAGGTCGACGAGATCCTCAATCGGATCGGTGCGACGCCGTCCCTGAGCTGCCGCAAGAAGACCGACAATGCCGCTCTTTGTCGGGAAAGCCTCGGTGGAGCGTCGCGTGAACCGGCTGGAGGAGCCCCATGATTGCATGGGGCCTGCCAGCCTGAGCACTAGGACCTTGCTCATCGCGATTCCCGGATGGCCTCGACCGCGGCTTCCCCGAGTTCGACCAGCGGCACACGCTCCCCCAGCTCTTGGACTTTGGCCGCACGGTCACCGGTCCAGGCGACAAGGGCCTTCTGTGGCTTGAGCCCGGTTCCCTCGCGCATGTTCTGCTCATACGAGACGAACTGTTCAACGGCAGGCCCAACGAACCCCTGCTGATCAGCCACAACGGCGGCTTCAAAGGCTCCCACGAGGTTGATCGGCTGATCGTCTCGCACCTGTACCAGCACTGCGTCGGGGAGCGTGCGATTCGCGAACGTGGTGACCTTGCCCGTAGGCATGGAACGGACGAAGCTGTCGACGAAGAGCTTCACAGCCTCATCAGCAACCTCAACAGAGCCGAGGTTCTCCTCCAAAAGATCAAGGTTGATCGTGGCATAGCGGTACAGCGTGGCCGATGCGAACTCGATGGTACCGATCATGCCCGCACCCTCGTCGGCTTCGTCATCCAGATTCTTGTAGTCGTCCACGGCCGTGTAGTAGTCGAACTCGGACTCGACGGCACCAACCCCCAGCGCATGGGCCACCTGGCAGGCAGCATCCACATTGAGACTGTTGGGCTCAGCCACCATGCGACCGAAAAGCGCGATGTCAACGGAGTGGTCGATATCCACCAGGTTCTTCGGTTTCAGGTCTTTGAAGGCCTTTTTGAAGTCGTCTGCGCCAGCAACAGAAATCACAGCCTCAGCGAGGTGCTCAAGTTGCTTGGCGGAGATGAACACCAAAAACTCCGCCTCTTTGGGCTGGATTTGCGTTTTGTTTTTGGCCTTGTTGCCTCTCGATTTCTTGAGGTTAAAGCCAATTTCTGTCAACGCCTTCTCGGCCAGGTCAACAGCCTTCTCTGAGAGTTCGGGATCACGTGTGGTGATCTCCTCAGCCAGCAGTTCGACGATCAGCTTGGTGCGAATGCCCCGGTTGCCCTCGGGAAGGCGGGCCTCGAAGTCCTTGCGCGTGGCCCGCTTGACGGCCTGTGAAGAGATGCGCATCCGGCGGACTCCGCCGTAGGAGGCGGACTTCGGCGCCCCGGTGTCGTCGCGGTTGGGGTTGGAAGGCGGAAGGGTCTGCAGGACGTGGATGTCGACGTAGAGTGCCATGGGTGTAGTTCCTTTCAGTGGGTTTCAGAGGTGGTGGGGGTGACTGCAGTGGCGGGCTGATCCTGAGATTCTTCCTTCGGGGGCCGACGCGCGAAGTCACGGCCCCAGGCCCGCAGCACCGCGGAACGGCGATGGGGGTCCTGCCAGTTGAACAGATCGGCGGCGAAGCGCCCGTAGTCCATGGGAATCTCTTGGGACTTCAGCAGGCCAATGAGACCACGGGCATGCGTGGTCAGGGAGCTGAACGTCGGCGCCGCGATCATGGCGCACAGCCGCTTGTAGACGGGGTGCTCCTCATCCCGTTCACGTGAACCGCGGTCCTGCTGCGCAAGCTGGCGTACAGCCGCCCCGATGCTGCGCTCGTGCTCCCATTCCCGGTGCATCTGAGCAGTGTGGGAACCTTGATGGAAGGCCCACAGCGTCAACGCGGTATGAATGGCCCGCTCTCCTCGGGTGGGTTTGTCTCCACGGAATTTCTCGGAGTCATCAGCCAGCGTCAAAGACCAGATGGCGGGCACGGAACCGACTTCACGCCTGAGCGCAGAGCGCAGCTGTGCCCGTGAGGCCACAGCCCAGGCACCTTGCCCTTGGAGCTGTCCCGAGATGACGGATCGCACACGAAACTTGATACCGCCCACCGATGACAGATCCACGCCCTTCGGCTTGTCAGCCGAGACCGCCTCGGCTGTTTTCGTAGTCATTTCTTTTCTCCATTCTGTGATGCCTCTGGGAGGGGTAAGACCTTATTGACCTGTTTGCGGAAAAAATTTTCGGCGATTCCGGTGCTCATATAGCCCATTCCGGTCTCCCGTCCCTTGATGGCCGAAGTAGGGGCCGCTTCGATCAACTCATCAGCGACGCGCTGCGCAATGCCTCGAGCCTGCTTGCCCCAGGCTTCTCTCTCCGCGTCCACCCGGCTGTCCTCATGGAGGCCGGCAAGCCAGGCCCGGAATGGATCATCGATCTCAGCAAAGAACCGCTCCCGCGCACGATCTTGAGCGCCCTCCACAGGACCTTTACCTGGCTCCCCTGCAGCTTTTTCTCGGCCCCCGGCGGCGCGGACCAGATTGGCTCCGAGCCCCTCCAAGGCGTTAGCCGCCTTCTCAATGGCTCGGATCTGCGCATTGGCCAGGTAGGCGAGGTCCTCGCGACGGTCCTCCAGCAGCGCCACTGCCACGGTGAGCCGGTCGTGATAGAGGTCCGCCACCACGGACTCATTGGAACCGTAGATCATACCGACGGCCTCAATGGTGAACTTCACGGGGTAGTCATCAAGGTCGGATGAATCCAGCCCGGCATGGAACAGCAGCGTGGCTGATTGCAGGAATTTTGGATGCTTCTGCTTATCGAAGCCTTCGATTAGCTCGACGTGGGGAAGTACCGCAGGCAGGTTTCGCCAGAACGCGCGGCCAGGCTCATGCTTAGCTGGCATGTACACGTCCTTGCCATATTCCTTTTTCTTGGATTGGTGCATGGAGTATCGCCACAGACTCATCGGCTCGAAGCGCTGCATCTGCTGCGGCCCCAGCTTGTCGCCCTGAGCTAAGACCACGCCCGTCACGCCGCGACGATTCCCCGCCAGCCGGATGCGGCGGGAATGCCAGGTCAGCAGGCGCGGAATCCCGATCCCGTTCGGATCGGGATTGCCCTTATGCGAATAGTCACGTCGCACGCCGGTCTCGATCTCTGAGCTCTCCCATGTGCAGGCCGCCTCTGGGCTGCCCGGCGCCGGCCCCTGCAAGTGCCCGCTGTCCGCGGGCACCAGGTTCAACATCAGGGTCTCTTCCAGGCTGGCTCCCAGAAGCCACACGGCACCTATTTGCCCACACCATGAGACGCCTATCCCGTACCCTTTCCCGTTTTTCATTAACTTGTCATCAGCGAGCCCTGAATGGGTCCCTGATACATCATAGGCTTGACCGTGAATAACCCAGATCGCGGCCTCGTCCGGCGAAATGCAATCGATGGCACGCCCATGACGGACGGTGAAAAATGGCTTGCGATTAGGGAAATCAGAGATGAGCGTCTCTAGGCCAGACACCGTGCCTTTCGGGGTGTGGAGGTCTGGTCCCTGCATGAACGGGTATCGGCCACCAAACAGATAGAACCGATCCCGCCAGCGTTCAAGATAGGCAAGGATCTCGTCGGTGGGCAGCCCCTGGCGCCACAGTTCCTTCCAGTCATCCTTGTCTTCGAGCGGCACCACCCGGTAGCAGATGGCCTCCAGCACACGCTGGATGGCCATGTTCTGGGTTGGGAGCTCACAGGCGAGGTCTGCGATGTCGTTAGCCCTCAAGAACACGTCGCAGATTCCGAGCCGCTCTACACCCCCGTCCTTCAGCAGAACAGGAATCCATCCCTCGTCGAGCAGGTTGTAGTCAGGTTCTGTCACAGGTCCTGCACCTCCAGTCCTTTCTCTTCGGTGTAGACAACTAGGCGTCCGCACAGTTCAATCTCCAAGCGATCCATGTGATCTGCCACTCGGCGCATCGGAAGAATCAGCTCTCCCTTGAGCAGGGGGTGTTCGAACCACTTCCAGCCTCGGGTGAGTTCATGCTCCCAAACCTCACTGACAATTTCGTCGATCGTGTCGTCCAGGGACACTGAGGGCTTCCGAAACTGCCAGGGTGGCAGCGACACACTCCACGAACGCACTGCCCGGACCAGCTCAGCGCTGGGAAAGGTTCCCGCATCCAGCACGGCGGGCAGGCCATCATCGTCCTGCAGCCACGGTGGAACGACCGGCACATTCCCCATCCCCGGATCAATGGGCACGATGAGCAGCGGGATCTGATCCTCCGTGTCACGCACGGCTGCTTGAGCCCGGACACGCTCCTTGGCTTGAACCTCACCCGTCGACGCATTGCCCTGGAACTTGTCCACGAGAGCATCGCCCTTCCACCGAGGCATCCGGCGATGGTTCAGGCAGTACGCCTTAGCTTTGTGAACGGCCCGGCCCTGGTCCCGCCGGTACTTTTCCACTGCCGTATCCATGGCTTCCTGCCAAGTGACTGCCCCAACCGGCTCTGTTGAATAGGCTCGCTGGGTCAGCGCCGCATAATCCGACGGGCCCGCCACGAGGATTCCATCGGGCTGCCCGGCGAGAATCCCGAGAAAACGGAGGACGCGGTGGTCCCCATACACCACACCGTTTCCACTCCCGTAGGCCCATGGTGCAGCGGCACAATCCTCAACGAGGACATGACAGAGCGCCTCTTCCAGGCCAGACGGGCGCGCATAGCCCACGTGCCGATGCAGACGGCCAATGCGTTGCAGCACCAAGTCCATCGGCGCCGGGTCGGTCACCATGAGGTCAAAGTCGACATCGAGGCTCTGCTCGATGACTTGGGTCGCGACCACGATATGCCGCCTGGGGCGGTGAGTCCGGTCTTTACCGAATAGCCGCAGCATGCGTTTGTCCCGCTCCACCCGATCCACAGCTAGGAACCGCGAATGCAGCAAGCTGGTCTCGTCGCTCCCGAATCGCTCCACGAGCGCGTCATAGGTGTCCTGGGCATCCTTGACGGTGTTGCGGATCACCACCGCGCACCCGCCCTGCGACAGTTTCGCCTCCATGAGATCGCCGAGCGCCTGGTTACCGTTGATCTCCAGCGGGACAATCCTTTTCTGTACATGGGCACCCCCGCCAGGAACGACCTCGCTACGCACGGTCTCACCTTCGTCGCTGACGGTGGTGATCACCGGGTAGCCGATATCCCCCTCCAAAGCCGGATCATCAACCACCTCATGACCGGTTCGCCCCTGCCGATACGCCTTGACGAGCCCTCGGCGGCGTTCGGAGGGCAACGTTGCCGACAGCAACACCACCGGTACCCGGTACATGCCCAGCCAGGTCAGCGCCGCCTCAAGGTAGGTCTGCATGTAGGTGTCCGCAGCATGCACCTCGTCGATGAGGACGGCCTTGCCCATCAACCCCAGGTGCCGCATCAGAACGTGCCGCGATTTCAGCGCTGCCAGCAACACCTGGTCGATCGTCCCGATCACGACCGGCGGCAGAGTCGGCCGCCACCGCAGAGTCATCCACCGACTGGCGTGCAGCCCGCTGTCCCCCTGGACCTTATCGTCGCCCTCTTGGTCCTCATCGTCGTAGATCTGCAGAGGCTGAGCATCTTTTTTGAAAAGCTTGAGAAACCCCTCATTCAGGTCGCTCTTGCCGTGAGCCAGGTTCACCGCAACGCGCTGAGGATTGTCTCGCAGCACAGATTCGATCCAGGCCTTCGAGCGAAGGAACATGGCGTCAGTGGTCGCTTGGGTGGGCAAGGCAATCATGACACCTTGCAGGCCCCGACTCCGCAACAAGACCTCCACCACCGAGAACCCCAGCTCCGTCTTGCCGGACCCGGGCGGCGCTTCGACGATCATCAGGTCGGGACTCGTCGACAATGCCATCTCCAGAGCGCGGAGTTGCGCCGTCGTCGGCTGCATGCTTGCGTCCCAGCCGAAGCGATGCAGGTAGAAATCCGCGCCAGCCACGTCCGGCGGGCGGGACAAGTCCATCGCTTCCGATATGTTCGCGCGCTCCCAGCCTGTGTGGGCGCGGGTCTGCTGCTCGTCTGACATGAGCGGATTGTCTCTGTCCGCCTGTGGTTGCAGGGGAAAGTAGTCCTCGTTGGAGGCAAGCCAGTCCGCCATCACCACTGTCGAGGCATAGGCGGCAGCTACCGCGATCGGGAGCTCGGGTAGCCCTGTTCCGGCAGCGTTCTCCATGGGAAACCCGGAACGTCGTGCCATCCAGCGGATAATCTCCTGCCGGGCCTCGTGCCAGCGTGGATCGTCGTAGACCGACCCGGGCCCAGCCCGATAGGCTTTCCTGGCTACCTGAAGCACCCCGGCATCGGGATAGCGGCCGTGGTGCACTCCGACGATGCCAGACCACTGTTCCGCTCTCGAACGGTCGCCGCCCCCGGCTTCCACCACATCCTCGAAGGCAAACTGACTGGCGAAACCATGGGGTAGCTCAGCACGCTGCGGCACCAATCGCTTCTCTGGGACGTCCAGCCCCAGTTCTCGGACGAAGTTCGCTAAAGAAGAACTCTGACAGCAGAAGTGAAGCGAGACCTTGCCGACGTCGTGGATACCGGCCAAAAAGATCAAAGACCTTCGGGCTTTCGTCAGGTCACCGTCCCATACCGAGGCCATAAGGCGTCGGTGATGGTCGGAGAGGTAGTGATCAAACAGTTGTCCGACGACGTCGGCAGCATCCATGAGGTGCTGCGGAACGGACAGCCAATCAGACGGATCTCGCTTACTGCTCTTGGCCCAGAAGGAACGCGCCAGTTCGGAGAGAACTGAAGCGGTAAGAGTCGGCTGAGGCTGCGGAAATCTCGGTTTCTTAAAAACTAAATGATCAGGCTTGTATACGGGTTCACCAGAGCGCGTCATACCGTTTCTTCTTCCCTCCATTGGGCACCACGAGAGAATGGTAGTGGCACTGGTTACACTGCCGCATCTGAGGGCAGAAAACGGTCAGTTTTCTCTGATGACCTTTTACAGCGAGTCGATCAAGTCACGTAGCAGTTGTGACGGTGTCGTGTTCCGTTCGCTGGCGATATCGTTAAGCTTGGCCCTGCGGGCAGCATCGAGTTGCAGCGTGAGAGAACGTGCCTGACCGCCTCCACTGACCGGTGGACCTGCGACTATGGGTCCCAGGTGCGCTCCTGTGTAACCATCTGCCGACTCTGCTTCAGCAGCCCAGCGCTCGATGTCGTCGTCGGTGAATCCCTTGTCGTGCGCCCCCGCCGTCTTGTCCTTGGTGCTTTCTTCCCGCATGAGGCATTGCACCACACGCCGGCGCCCGTCACCACCACTTGAAATGAGTGAGCACTCACTCATACACTCGGACCTCGTGATGACCCGAGCCAAGCCCCTGCCGCCTGACCAGCGGCGGGCGTCGTTGATTGAGGCCACGCGGCAGTTGATCCTGGAGCACGGCCCCGACGTGACGACCCGGCAGGTGGCCAAGGCCGCCGGCGTCGCCGAGGGGACGCTGTTCAGGGTGTTCCCGACGCGGCGTGACCTGATCGCCGCAACCATCGCGGACCAGCTCTCCCCCGAACGGCTCGCAGCCATCTTCGACGCGACGCCTGCCACGTCCACCATCGATGAGACCACTAAGGCCTGCATGTCGACCATGACCAAGTACCTGACGGCCGTCGGGTGGCTCATGCCCAGTCCCGCCCGGGAGGGCAGCCACGACGACCACAAGGCGCAGATCATGGAGCAGTGGAAGGCGCGGGTCGGTGACATCACCTCATGGATGCGTACCCGCCTGGCTCCCTACGAGGCCGAGCTGAACATCCCCCTGGACGACTTCGTGCACCTCGTGGCCACCCTCAGCATGGGTTACGTGCACAACAAGCGCTCTGCGACCCGCCTGAACCCCGAAACCCTGGCACGCCTCGCTCTCGACGGGGCCCGCCGGAAGGAATCCCATTGATCACAAGACTCAACAGACTCATCACCGCCTATCTCAGGCCGTATTGGAAAGAGCTACTGGCCGCGCTGGCCCTCCAGGTAGTGGCGACCGTCATGTCGCTGTACCTACCGAACCTGAACGCCCAGATCATCGACGACGGCGTCGTCAAAGGCGACACCGACCTGATCTGGCGCAGCGGCGGCATGATGCTGCTGTTCTCGCTGATCCAGGCGACGGGGCAGATCGGGGCCACCTGGTTCGGGGCCCGCACCGCCATGTCGATGGGACGCGACCTGCGGGCCGCCATCTTCGACCGCGCTCTGTCGTTCTCCACCCAGGAGGTGCGCCAGTTCGGGGCGTCCTCCCTGCTGACCCGCAACACCAACGATGTGCTGCAGGTGCAGACGATCGTCCAGACCACCCTGACGATCATCATCGGCGCCCCCATCATGATGGTCGGTGGTTTCATCATGGCCCTGCGCGAGGATGTCGGGCTCTCGTGGATCATCGCGGCCGGGGTCGCGGTGCTGGGCTCGGCCATCGGCCTGCTGGTGGTGTTCGCCGCCCCCCTGTTCCAGCGGATGCAGACCAACCTGGACAACCTCAACCGCGTGCTGCGAGAGCAGATCACCGGCATCCGGGTGATCCGCGCCTTCATCCGCGAGGACCACGAGTCACGCCGCTTCGAGAGGGCGAACGACGACGTCTACAGCGTCACGCTGCGCGCCTCCCGGCTGCTGGTACTGCTGTTCCCCTTCGCCATGTTCATGGTGAACGTCTCTTCGGTGGCGGTGATCTGGTTCGGGGCGTTCCGCATCGACTCTGGCGCCATCCAGCTCGGCCAGCTGACTGCATTCCTCAACTACCTGATCCAGATCCTGATCTCGGTGCTGATGTCGACGATGCTACTGACCCTCGCCCCGCGCGCCGCCGTGTCGGCGGACCGGATCCTGGAGGTGCTGGACACCGAGCCCACGGTCGCTCCGCCGGCCAATCCCGTCACCCCGAAGGAGGCGACGGGGGTCGTCGAGTTCCGTGACGTCACCTTCACCTACCCGGGTGCCGACGCCCCGGCACTGTCGGACCTCTCCTTCACGCTGAACCCCGGCCGCACGACCGCGATCATCGGCTCGACGGGCTCGGGAAAGTCCACCCTGGTGAACCTGATCCCCCGGTTGTTCGACGCGACCGGCGGCGAGGTGCTGATGGACGGCGTCGACGTGCGGCAGCTCGACCCCGATGCCCTGTGGTCGCGCATCGGGCTGGTGCCGCAGAAGCCCTACCTGTTCTCCGGCACCGTGGCCTCCAACCTGCGATACGGCCGTCTCGACGCCACCGACGAGCAGATGTGGGAGGCGCTGCGCATCGCCCAGGCCGCGGACTTCGTCTCGGAGCTCGAAGGCGGCCTGGAGGCGCGCATCGCACAGGGCGGTACGAACGTATCGGGCGGTCAGCGGCAGCGTCTGTCGATCGCCCGGGCCCTGGTCAAGGAGCCTGCCGTCTACGTCTTCGACGACTCCTTCTCGGCCCTTGACGTCGCGACCGACGCCCGGCTGCGTGCCGCACTCGCCCCGGCCACGGCAAACCGCGCCACGCTGATCGTCGCCCAGCGCGTCGCCACCATCCGCTATGCCGACGAGATCCTCGTCCTGGAACACGGGCGTATTGTCGGGCGCGGCACCCACGACGAGCTGCTGGCCAGCAGCCGCACCTACCAGGAGATCGTCGACAGCCAGCTGAGCGCCGAGGAGGCTGCATGAGCGAGAAGAATACGAAGACCACCGCCAACAAACGTCCTGAGAACGGCCCAGGCAAGATCAGCTTCGGACCCGGCGGCCCCAGCGGCACCGGCGAGACCGCCGCCACCTTCCTGCCTTCGCTGCGCCGGTTATTCGCGACCATGAGACCGCAGCGGGTCATGGTCACCCTCGCGCTGCTGCTGGCCGTCGCCGCGGTCGTGATGTCTACCCTCGGCCCGAAGATCCTCGGCGCGGCCACGGACCTGCTGCTGGCCGGCATCATTGGCAAGAACATGCCCGCCGGGGCCAGCAAGGAGCAGGTCATCGAGGCCGCCCGGGCCAGCGGGGACAACAGCACCCTCGTCGACATGCTGCAACGCGTCGACTTCACCCCCGGCCAGGGCATCGACTTCAGCGCCATCGGCTCGATCCTGCTGCTGGTGCTGGGGCTCTACGTCTTCTCCAGCGTCGCCACCTACGCCGCGAACTGGATGCTGATCGGGGCCTCGCAGAAGTCGGTGCGGCGGATGCGCAGCGACGTCGAGGCCAAGCTCCAGCGCCTTCCCCTGTCGTACTTCGACAAGCAGCCGCGCGGTGAGCTGCTGTCCCGCGTCACCAATGACATCGACAACATCTCGCAGACGCTGATGCAGACCCTGCCGCAGCTACTCAACGCCCTGCTGACGGTGCTCGGCGTGCTGGCCATCATGATGTGGATCTCGTGGCCGCTGGCGCTGGTCACCCTGATCTCCATCCCGCTGTCGATGTTCATCGTCCCACTCATCATGCGCCGCTCACAGCGCCGCTTCTCGGACATGTGGAAGTCGACGGGTGAGCTCAACTCGGAGATCGAGGAGGCCTACACGGGCCACGCGCTGGTGAAGGTTTTCGGCCGCAAGTCCGAGGTGGAGGCGAACTTCCGCGCCCGCAATGACGAGCTGTTCACCTCGTCGTTCGGGGCACAGTTCCTCTCCGGGATCCTGATGCCCGTGATGTTCCTGGTCGGCAACCTCAACTACGTCGTCGTCGCGGTCTTCGGCGGCTTGCAGGTCGCGACGGGCCAGATGAACATCGGCGACGTGCAGGCGTTCATCCAGTACTCGCGCCAGTTCACCCAGCCACTGACGCAGCTGGCGTCCATGATGAACCTGCTGCAGTCGGGTGTGGCCTCCGCCGAGCGGGTCTTCGAGCTCCTCGACGCCGACGAGATGTCGCCGGAGCCGGGTCGCGGGCTGACCGCTGAGGGCGGGCACGTCGTCTTTGAGGACGTCACCTTCTCCTACAGCCCCGACCGGCCGCTGATCGAGCACCTGAACCTGGAGGCGAAACCCGGCCAGACGGTCGCGATCGTCGGCCCCACCGGCGCGGGCAAAACCACCCTGGTGAATCTGCTGATGCGCTTCTACGACCTGGACTCCGGGCGCATCCTCCTCGACGGGACGGACATCGCGACGGTGGACCGCCAGGCGCTGCGCGACAACCTGGGCATGGTCCTGCAGGACACGTGGCTGTTCAGCGGCACCATCCGCGACAACATCGCCTACGGCAAGGAGGGAGCCACCGAGGAGGAAATCCTCGCGGCCGCGAAGGCGGCGTTCGTCGACCGCTTCGTCCACTCCCTGCCCGACGGCTACGACACCGTCATCGACGAGGAAGGCAACAACGTCTCGGCGGGCGAGAAGCAGCTCATCACCATCGCCCGGGCGTTCCTATCCGAGCCGGAGCTGCTGATCCTCGACGAGGCCACCTCGTCGGTGGATACCCGCACCGAGCTGCTGCTGCAGAAGGCGATGGCGGCGCTGCGGAGCGGTCGCACGTCGTTCGTGATCGCGCACCGGCTGTCCACCATCCGCGACGCCGACCTGATCCTGGTGATGAACGACGGCGCCATCGTCGAGCAGGGCACGCACTGCGAGCTCCTGGCCGCGAAGGGCCGCTACTACGACCTCTACCAGTCGCAGTTCAATGCCCCCAGGCAGGAGGCGCCCGTTGGCTGAGGGACCGCGGCCACTGGCCCTAGGAGCTGGGAACCCGGGATAATGGCCGCACGACCAGGAGGTACATCATGAGTCATCACGAGATGGACATGGTGGTCCTGATCGCGTGCGGAGTGCTGCTGCTCGGGGTGGCTGCGGTGCGGATCTCGTCGCGCAGCTCCATGCCCGGCCTGCTGCTCTACCTGGGCATCGGCCTTTTCATCGGCGAGGCCGTGCTCGGCATCCGGTTCGACGATGCCCAGCTGGCCTACAACATCTCCGCCCTGCTGGTGGCGCTGCTGCTGTTCGACGGCGGCTTCACCACCCGCTGGTCGGAGTTCAGGCCCGTGGCGGCCCGGGCTGGGCTGCTCGGGACGGTCGGGGTGCTGGTGTCGGTGGCGGTGGCGTCGTCCATCGCGATGCTGGTGTTGGGCGTCGACCTGCGCACCGGCATCCTGATGGCCGCGATGGTCTCGTCCACCGACGCCGCCGCCGTGTTCGCGATCCTGCGGCGCCTGCCCCTGAAGTCGAAGGTGCGCACCACCCTGGAGGGTGAGTCGGGGTTCAACGACCCGCCCGCCATCATCATCGTCACCGTCGTCGTCTCCGACGCCTGGAACCAGATGTCGGTGACGGGAATGATCGCGAACGGGATCTTCCAGCTCGTGGCCGGGGCGCTCATCGGCGCGGCCGTGGCGATGGTGGGGCAGGTCTTCCTGCACCGCATCTCCCTGCCCAGCGCAGGCCTGTATCCCCTCGCGACCCTCGCCATCGCGCTGACCGCCCACTCCGTCGCCGGGGTCATGGGCGGCTCGGGGCTGCTGGCGGCCTACATCGCGGGGCTGTGGCTCGGCAACCAGGCCCTCCCCCACCACTCGGCGACGGAGGGGTTCACGGAGTCGGTGAGCTGGCTGGCGCAGATCGGGCTGTTCGTGCTGCTGGGCCTGCTGGCCTCACCCAGCGAGCTCCCGGCGGCGGTCGTGCCGGCCCTGGTGATCGGGTCGGCGCTGACGTTCATCGCCCGGCCGATCTCGGTTCTCGCCTGCCTGACGCCCTTCCGGGAGAAGCTCAGGACCCAGCTGTTCATCTCGTGGGCGGGGATGCGCGGGGCGCTGCCGATCATGCTCGCGACCATCCCGCTGACGCACAATCTGCCGGGCGCCTCGCACATGTTCCACGTCATCTTCCTACTGGTGGTGATGTTCACCCTCGTGCAGGGGCCGCTGCTGCCGCGTCTCGCCCCCTGGGCCGGGGTGCTGGAGCGGATCTCACCGCGGGAGCTGATGTTCGACTCCTCCCCGCTGGAGGGCATCAACGCCTCCCTCGTCCAGTTCCGGGTCCCCAGGAAGGGACGCCTGGTGGGCATGTGGGTGAAGGACCTGCGACTGCCGCGCGGTGCCGTCGTGTCCATGATCATCCGCGACCAGGAGGTGCTGATCCCGAACCAGGAGCTACGGCTCGAAGCCGGCGACCAGCTGCTGCTCGCCGTCCACTCCGGCCTGGTGGAGCGGGTCCAGGGCCGGCTGACGCTCATCAACGAGCACGGCCCCCTGGCCCGCTGGATAGCCTCCGGTCGCAATCGCCGCCGCCTGCTCGACGGCGACTGACAGCCAGGTCTCCCGCGCCTCTGGAACCCGCGGCATCGGTGCTGAAGGAGGGCAAAGATGTCAACCGATGTTTCAGACGCCATGCAGGACCTCATCCGCCTCCGGCAGCTTCACGAAATCGTGAGCCTCGACTACCGGCGAGGCTTGCGGGCTGTGGCCAATTCTGGAGTCAGCCAGCGCGAGATAGCTCAACGCCTACGAGTCACTCAGCCGACCATCTCCGCGGTGCTCCGCAAAGCCCAGGATCTCCCCCAGGTCGCCGAGGGATTCTCGGGCGCAGGACCCGCAGAGATCTGCCAGCGTTATGCAGCAGGCCTGATCAGCCGCGACCAGCTGATTGACGAGCTCACAAGGTGGCCATACACGCCGGTCAAGGACGACGACCCCTACGACTGGCTCGTCGTCGCTCCTCCAGGATCCTGGGAAGAAGTCACGGACGCTCTATACGAAGGCTGGATAGACGACGATATCTACGATGAAGTGATCCAACGCTCCGAGGAGCAGCACAAGGATCACTAGGTCATGCCAGAATCACACATAGAAACAGTCATTGGCTTGTCGCGTCCCGGCCAGGCGCTCGGCATGGATGCTCCCACCGCCTCGATCAAGAATTCACAATGGTTCACAGCAAACGGGAAACCACGCCGACAAAGGCTTATTCTCCATCGGCAGCTGCTTGACACCTATCGCGCCAAATACCCACACGCAGCCCGAGAGGGCCGTGCAGTCGTGCTGGCGGGGCCACCAGGCGCAGGGAAAAGCACCCTCGAAACCGACTTGCAGCGCATAGCTGAGGGCCGACCACTCGTCGATACATCCCAGATTGCCGCTATGCGCGTCATCGAAACCAGCAGGCCACCGACCTTCCGAGGCAACACCCCTCGGCCGCGGGGAATCGACCGATGATTCTGCCCAACACGCTGCTGCCCTGAGTAACGGGCTGCCGGTGGGGTCCTGCTGGTTTTCCGAAAACTGAAGGTCCTCATCTGCGATGAGGACCTTCACCGTGCGCGAGAGAGGAGTTGAACCTCCACGCCCTTGCGGGCACTGGCACCTGAAGCCAGCGCGTCTACCATTCCGCCACTCGCGCGTCGGGGATGAACTCTAGCACGATGCAACAGACCGTATGCAACTCAGGCCTGACGAGGGCACCGCTTCCATCTACCATGTTGTGTCAGGAGGAACGAATGAGCAATAACCAGTGGCCTGGGCCGTACCAGCCCCAGGGAGGCTACCCGCAGCAACCTCAGCAGCCTCAACCGGGCTATCCCCAGCAGCCCCAGCAGGGCTACCCACAACAACCCCAGCAACCGCAGCAGGGGTACGGGCAGCCGGCTCAGGGGCCTGGATACCAGCAGCCGGGGTACTCGCAACCCGGCTACGGGCAACCCGGTTCCGGCTACCAACAACAACCCGGTTATGGACAGCCTGGCTATGGGCAACCTGGCTACGGACAACAGCCTTATGGCGCCGGCGCCCCCGGGTACGGGCAGCCCGGCCAGGGCATGCCTCCGAAGAAGAACAACAACGGCCTGATCATCGGGCTGATCGCGACGGTTCTGGTGGTCGCCATCGGGCTGGGCATCTTCTGGTTCATCAACCAGAACAACAATCAACAGGCCACCCCCACGACCAGCACGCAGACCACCCCCACCGGGAAGGCCAGTACGTCCAAGGAGCCAACCTCTTCGCCGACAAAGGAGAGCTCCAAGTCCAAGGATCCGACGCCGACCAGGAGCAGCCGTGCCTCAAACGCACCCGACATGCCTGATTCATTCGGCAATTTCACATTGCAGGATAGGAAGGAAATGGTTTCCACCTACACGAGCTCAGACAATAAATTTTTCGTGGCTTCCTACGGTGCCGGCGCGACAGCAGAACTGACTGCCAACGAGTTCGAGGATCCTCAGACCGTTGACGGCTGGATCTGCGGTACGAGCAGCAGCATGCTCATGTGTGCGGCCGATGCACATTCAGGAGTAGTCGTCACAACGCTGCAGGGTGAGAAATCAGCACCCAAAATCGTGGAAGTCTCCAAAACCTTCCTCGAAGCCTGGAAGTAACCCTTTACATAGTCATGGTCAGGAAGCCATGTTCCGGTGAGGCAACACGGCATGGCAGGCAATAGCACATGGCAGGCAATAGCAATAGCCCCTGCGAGGCTCACCAACCCCGCAGGGATCACCACGAGACACAGAGGCAGGGATGAGCAGCAGAGGCCTGGTCGTCAACACCGCCGCCGTGATGACGGCGGTGCTCGTCGGCTCCGGGGCCTGGTGGATCGTTAGCCGCAATGGGGAACCTGCGCAAACGCAGAGTCCGGCTCCCGCGCAGGAAACCAGCAGGCCTGTGGAGGCTCCCCTGATGCCGCAGGCTTTCGGCTACTTCTCGACCGAGCACGCGTCCCCGATCCTGACCAACTACTGGAACGTGGACGGCAGCAACTACCTGATCGCCCTCCACGACAAGATCGCGACGGCGGAGAACGTCATCACGGACCTGAGCGACGCGCAGGTCTTCGACGACTGGACCTGCGGGTACCGGGCGTCCAAGATCAGCTGCGTCACGACTGCCTACAACGCCACCCTCACCACGACCCTGCACCCAGCCACGCCCCTTCCCGAAGCGGCAGAGATCAGTGCAGCCTTCCTGGCCAGCTGGACATAGTGCCCACCCAGCTCCCCACGAAGCATCTTCGGTGAGAAGACCCGCCGATGGGGACGGCAGCTCGCAGAGGGCTTACCATGAGACGCGGGAGGCAGGAATGAGCAACGACCAGCGGTCAGAAGCGGGTGGATCCCACGGTCCGCCAGAGGATCATGCCCACGAGTCGCCGCCAAGGACCGGCAGTGGCCTGAGAACTCTGTCCTTCGGCATCCTCGCCTTTGCCCTCGGATTCGGCACCTGCTGGGTCCTGACGCACCAGGGACAACCAGCTGCGCTCCCCTCCCAGGACACGACCACCAGCGCCCCCACCCCCACGGTCTCCGAGGCCCCTCCCAGCGCCACTGTCTCCGTCTCCGCGGGGATGGACACCCCCCGGGACCCCAGCCCAGCACCCACACCCAGCGACGGATCACCCGCCCCTGGAGCCAGCAAGCAGAACCAGCAGCCCAGCAGCTCCGCGAGCACAATCCCCAACATGCCCTCGTCGTTCAACGACTTCAAGAACTCCGCGCCGAACCCCAACATGACCATCTACTACAAGGGAACGGTTTTCTTCCGGGCTCTGTACCTGGAAGGTGACAAGGCGTTCGAGACCATGACCCGGGACTTGAAGAACCCCCAGAGCATCGACGGCTGGACCTGCGGCATCGACGAGTTCGGCGGAGCCAAGTCCCTGAACTGCGTGACCACCACGCATGGTGGGGCGGTTAACACCTCTATGGGGGCCGACGCGGAGGTCGCGACCCTGGTGGCGAACAGCAAAGCCTTCGTTGAGGCCTGGAGATAAAAGATCCCCGGCTGTGTGGGTTTTCGGCCCGGCGGCGGCGCTCCGGCAATAGCATCGGTACCGTACCAGCCGTCCGGAGAAAGCAGCCATGAATCATCAGCCCGCCTCACCAGACAACGGACTGCGCGTCGCCTTCGTCACCATGCACACCTCGCCCCTGGAGCGGGCCGGCACCGCGGACGCAGGCGGCATGAATGTGCTGATCGGCGCGCTGGCGCGGGCGCTGGGGCTGCTCGGGGTGAGGGTGGAGTTCCTGACCCGCCGCACCGACCCCGGCCAGCCGGACCTGGAGGAGGTGGCCCCGTCGGTGACGCTGCGCCGCCTGCCAGCAGGTCCCCCCTCGCCGCTGCCGAAGAGCGAGATCGACCAGCACATCGACGAGTTCCGGGCTGGGATGGAGGCCTTGGAGCCCTACGACCTGGTGCACTCCCACCACTGGATGTCGGGGGTGGCGGCGCTGCCCGTGGCGCGCGCCTGGGGGGTGCCGCATGTGATGACCTTCCATTCGGTGGCGGCCCACCCGAACTCACCGCTGCGCGATGGCGAACCCCCCGAGTCACCCGCCCGGGTGGACGGCGAAGTGGTGTGCGCGGAGCAGTCGGACCTGGTGCTGTGCGTCTCCCGGCACGAGGCGGCCGTGGTCATCGGTCGGTGCGGCGCAGACCCGGAGCGGGTCCGGATCGTGTGGCCGGGGGTCAACGTGGAGCTGTTCCATCCTGCGACAGGCCCCTGGAATCCCCCGGGTGTGCGGCCCGGATACGTCGTGTTCGCGGCGCGTCTGCAACCACTCAAGGCACCTGATGTCGCGATCCGCGCCCTGTCCCACCTGCCCGGCGACATCCGCCCCGACCTGGCGTTGATCGGTGAGACGTCGGCGGACTTCGCGGACTATGAGGCGGAGCTTCACTCCCTCGTCCGCGGGCTGGGCCTGGAAGACCAGGTGCATTTCCTACACGGCCAGGACCGCGCCAGCCTGGCCCAGATCATCCGCCACTCCTTGGTGATGCTGGTGCCGTCGTACTCCGAGACCTTCGGCCTGATCGCCTTGGAGGCGTCGGCGTCGGGGATCCCCGTCCTGGCGGCCGCAGCGGGAGGCCTGACCGAGGCCATCTGCAACACCCACACCGGGCTGCTGATCCCCACCCACGACCCCCGCGACTGGGCTGCGGCACTCGCGTCACTACTCACCGACGCCCAGCTGCGCCAGTTCCTGGGCGCGACCGGCAGAGAGCGGGCGCTGACAATGACCTGGTCGCGTTCCGCTGAGAGCACCCTCCGGCAGTACCGTAGGTTGTTGTGAGAATAACCTTCATCCACGCCCATCCCGATGACGAGACCCTCGCGACGGGGGCGCTGATCGCCTGGCTGGTAGCGTCCGGGCATGAGGTGTCGCTGCTGACAGCGACCAGAGGCGAACGCGGCGAGGTGGTGCCGGGACCGCTGTCACACCTGGCGGACACCCAGAAGCTGGAGGCCCACCGGGAGCGTGAACTGGCCGGGGCGCTGAGGGTTTTGGGGGTCTCGCGTCACGGTTTCCTGGGCGATGCGCCGGGTTCCGGCCGCCGGTACCGCGACTCAGGGATGCGCTGGGTCAGGGAGGGGGTGGCGGGACCCGCTAAGGACGTGGAACCTGGAGCGCTGTGCACAGCAGACCCCGGTGACATAGTGGCGGACCTTGAGTCGTGGATCCATCACGTCGCAGCCGAACTCGTCATCTCCTATGACAAAGACGGCGGCTACGGGCACCCCGACCACGTCCGGCTGCACTACACCGCCGTCGTGGCCGCGCAGCAGCAGAAGGTGGGGTTCGCCTCGATCGTCCACCACCCAGGCAATGGCGTCTACTGGTTCGACCTGCAGCACCTGGAACCCGTCGTGGAGCGGGCCCTGACCCACCACGCCTCCCAGCTGACCACGCACGGCGACGGCACCCTCACCCACTCCGGCGGCCAGCTCGATTCGGTCACCACCTCCGTGGGTCTGCTGCCCTCCGACCAGACCCCAGGGGCTGTGACACTGGTCAATTCGCTGGCTCGCTAGGTCGCCAACCCCAGCCATTCCAGTCGGCCTGAGACCCTGCGCACCGACCCGCCAGGCACCAGGACCGGACCCTGCCCGCGCCACGACACCACCAGGTCGTCGACCGCGGCGACGTGCACCTGCCCGGCGAGGCAGCCATGGTTCCTCAGCCAGCTGAGCAGCATCCTGCCCCGGAGGGCATCCGGCTGCGCCGCCAGGACTGCGACGTCAAGCGCATCACCCCTGACGGCCCGGGTGAGGGCCAGCTCCGCCAGCTCGTCGAGGAGGTCGGCGTCGCGGCGAGCCAGCTTGGCG
>ERZ773076.346-NODE-346-length-24834-cov-12.144921_pt1 | contig 24834 bp, 24 predicted proteins | sample MGYA00580613_ERZ773076 | MGnify/ENA primary metagenome ERZ773076 (study PRJEB29015, sample SAMEA2738005) | human oral metagenome | biome: human oral; feature: human-associated habitat; material: dental | place: China | collected 2057 ...
CTTTATTAACTTTAGGAAGCGTGTTTTCATCACTCTGAACATAAAAAAAGAGAAGCCCTATATGGTCCTCTCTAGATGTTAGTTTTTCGTCATCCACTACAGTTGACAAAGAGTCAAGATTCTTCAATTGTCATTAGAACATCCTTTTGGAATTTTGTAAAAAATATTTTCATAAGGAGGAGCTATTGTGGGTCACCGTTTTTATACCTAGCAATCATAAATTACCTCCATCAACTTATAAATGATTTTTAACCATTTTAAGATTTTCTATTACATTGGTATCACTCCCTAAGTTATTTTTTGCAATAACTTGAAGTGTCTCCATTTTTATAACGTCCTAAGTTCATCATCATAGCAATCACTCCTGATTCTTATGATTGAGACCTATCTCCCCACTGCCACTCAATGAGACCTACTTATCGCCGTTCTTATAACGACTTACATCAAACATCAACATAAGCGTCACCTCGGTACTTTGTTACAAGATTTCAGCATTAAACTTTTGTCGATAGTTCACTTGTTTGGCATTGGTATCACTCCTTAAGCTATTTTACGCAACAGCTTAAGTGTCTCCATTTTTATACCTACTAACATTTCTCATGAGCTTTACCTCACTTTTTTGTAAGTTAACAGATTTGATTTTAGCTTTCGACTTCTGGTGGTATCACTCCCTTGTAGCTATTTTATGCGACTCTCTTAATCTCCGTTCTTGTAACGCCCTACTGTCATGTGACCACGCTCCTCAGAGATGATTGGTAAAGTTGTTTGTTTTGCCTACTATTTTGTTTAGAGATCTTAATCTCCGTTTTTGTACCTTGAAATATTGACTCTCACCATGGCTTTTACCTCCTTGATGAATCCTTATCTTCTTTACATTTTCATTATAATGTAAACGCTTACTTTTGTCAATCTTTTTCCCTAGAAAACGCAAGATTTTTTAAAAAAAGATTTCTTTGTTACAATAGATACATGTTAGATTTAAAAGAATATGGCATCATCATGTGGGATGATGAGAAGATTGCTTCCTTCCGTCGCACTCTCCTCGACTGGTACGATCGTGAAAAACGGGATCTACCTTGGCGTAGAACCAAAAATCCTTATTATATCTGGGTCAGTGAAATCATGCTACAACAAACCCAGGTACAGACTGTCATTCCTTATTACGAGTGCTTTTTAGACTGGTTTCCAACAGTTAAGGATTTGGCTGAGGCTCCAGAAGAGAAACTTCTCAAAGCTTGGGAGGGGCTAGGTTACTACTCACGTGTCCGAAACATGCAAAAGGCCGCACAACAAATCATGAATGATTTTAACGGCCATTTTCCAGACACCTATGACGATATCTCCAAACTCAAGGGGATTGGCCCTTACACTGCTGGTGCTATTTCTAGCATCGCTTTTGGACTCCCAGAACCTGCTGTGGATGGTAATGTTATGCGGGTTATGGCTCGTCTCTTTGAAGTCAACTACGACATCGGAGACCCCAAAAATCGTAAAATTTTCCAAGCAATTATGGAGATTCTAATTGATCCTATCCGACCCGGTGACTTTAATCAGGCCCTTATGGACCTTGGTACTGATATTGAATCTGCCAAAAATCCAAGACCAGACGAAAGTCCTATTCGCTTTTTCTGCGCAGCCTATATCAATGGAACCTATGACAAATACCCCATCAAATTACCTAAGAAAAAGCCCAAACCTATGCAAATTCAGGCTTTTGTTATCAGAAATATGAAGGGTGAATTTCTGCTCGAAAAAAATATCGAAGGCCGACTACTAGGTGGGTTCTGGTCCTTCCCTATCGTGGAAACAGACTTTATTGGCCAACAACTCAGTCTTTTTAAAAATGATAATTGTGTCCTCGAAACCGTTTCACAAAAAGCTATTTTCGAGGAAAATTATGCCCTCAAACCAGATTGGACAAACAATAGTTTTGCACCTATAAAACATACCTTCAGCCACCAAAAATGGACCATCGAGATGGTGGAGGGTAGCGTTAATGATGATCAACTCACTACCGACAAAGAGCTATGCTGGGTAGCAGCTGAGGACTTCGACCAGTTCCCAATGGCCACACCACAGAAAAAAATGATTAAAACTTATGAAAACAGCAAAAAAGGGTAGCAGGGTGCTATCCTTTTTCTTATGCGTCAAGTTTATCGTGCTTACGGCTACGTAAAGCAAGATATACTTTTGAAAGAACTACTCCCAAGATGATATAAAACAATTCCAAATAAGTCACATTTTTTGACATCAAAAATTCAATCATAATACGACACTCCTTTTGATTAAGGACTCCTATCGCTGTTCTCAGTTATGCTTTTATTATAGGTAAGATGGCCAATAAAAAATAGTGACATAAATATCACTACGAGGAATAAAAAAGCCGAAACGTTCAAGTTTCAGGTTGAGAATTATTAATCTACTTTATAGAAGAAGTAACTGTCGTCAGTGGTGCCATATAATTGTTGTCCCATCCAAAGACGCTCCTTACTTTTATCTGACTGATCATCAGCTTTCTCATTTGGTGATGATGTTACAGAACCGGTCAATGCTACTCCTTTAGGTAAGAATGCTATTGCTTCTCCGCCAACTCCAACACCAGATTTCGGACCTGTACTCGATGTAAGGTAGCTATCAGTTACTTTAGAATTTTCAATATCTACTCTTACTGTATCACTAACCAATCAGTTCTTGTCAAAAGTCATCGTATAGCCTTTACCATTCTTCCAAGTCCCAGAGATACTTGAAAAATCACCATTTTGAATAGCATTGATGTCCATACCAGTCTCTTTATTTTACTTGCTATCGTTGGTACTTTCTTCTGTCTCGTAGCTACTTGAGTCGTCAAAGTCATACCAATCTTCGGAAGATAAATCCAAAGTCTGTTCGTTACCTAAGCCAACCTTACTCGCACCATCAGTTGTCTCAGACATACTGAACTCAACCGATTGAAGTTGGTTAAAGACTCCATCCTTGATTTCATAGGTCTCAGCCTTTGCTTCAGGCTTCATTCTATGAAACAACTGACAATAAATAATCCCATTTTTATAAAAATGCAAGTATTCAAGTAACCACCCTTGGCAAAGGTTCCAGCACTTATAGCAAAAACAGGCTTGTCATCGTTATCAAGATAATATAGCTCATGAACACTATCAGGAGTACCAATCAAAAGCTCAGCCGAGCCATCATCATTGATATCTACATAGCTATATTGAACTTTTTCACCCACTCTATTGGCTTCAAAAATCGTATTAGTTGAATAAGCTTCTTCAATTGAGAGGTTGCTTGGAACAGCTGATGTATCGCCGTTCAGAGCAATAGGGCAATAGAGATCCAAGACTTAAGCATAGAGCTCATCGTAGCTCACTTCCTCCGTTTCAGATGAATCACCACTCACTTGCTCAGACTTAGCAGTACTGTCTCCTGAGCCTGAACCACCCGTATTTGTTGCGCTACAAGCCGTTAACAAAAACAAACTTGATAAGAGCGCAAGTCCTGTTAATTCTTTTTCATAACTATCCTTTCATAAGAAACGGCCTAATATAAACATTAAACCATTTAAATTTCTCTGACATTATATCAACATTGCATAGTTAATAGGTCAATTATTTTTTGAAAAATTAATCAAAATCTATACATCGATAATTGCTTATATAATAAAATCTAGTGTTATTGATACTATTATCTAGTGATTTTACCCTCAGTTAAATTAGAATATAATTAAAATATCTAGATATTAGATGGATGTTCCTTAAAATTACAAGTATCTCTATCAAAAAAGCTGGACCTCAGTCCAACTTTCATCTGTCTATTTCTACTTGGTCATAAAGTAGGTGATAATCACCAACACTGCTACGATACCTAAGATAACGGCTAGAAATCCTAGCATATAACGCAAGAGAAAGTAGGTAAATGGAAAATTTTCTTTCATGTTTTACTTTGCCTCATACCATGTACGGCCGTCATTCTCATCTGCAATGAGTGGGACAGCGAGTTCTACGGCAGCTTCCATGGTTCCTTTAACCAAGGCTTTCATGGCTACAAGTTCGTCATTTGGCACCTCAAGGACGATTTCATCGTGCACTTGGAGGAGCATCTTAGTTTTATAGCCACCTTCTACCAGAGCCTTGTCTAAGTTAATCATAGCAATCTTGAGGATATCAGCAGCACTTCCTTGAATAGGAGAGTTGATAGCTGTACGCTCTGCGAAGTTGCGGACATTAAAGTTACGAGAATTGATATCTGGCAACTCACGACGGCGGTGGAAGAGGGTTTCTACATATCCTTTGTCCTTGGCCTCACGGACCACATTTTCCATATATGCCTTAATACCAGGATAACGCTCAAAGTAGGTGTTGATATACTCCTTAGCCTTCTTACGGCTAATACCAAGGTTGTTAGAGAGACCAAAGTCAGAAATGCCATAAACGATACCAAAGTTAACAGCCTTGGCGTTACGACGGTCGTTAGGTGTTACATCCTCTGGCTTTTCAATACCAAAAACACGCATGGCTGTAGAGGTATGGATATCTGCTCCCTCTTTAAAGGCAGCAATCAAATGCTCGTCTCCCGAAATGTGGGCAAGCACGCGCAACTCAATCTGTGAATAATCTGAGCTTAGAAGCACTGCATCCTCAGTCGATGGGACAAAAGCCTTACGAATGAGACGGCCCTGCTCCAAGCGAACGGGGATATTTTGCAAGTTTGGATCCACTGATGAGAGGCGACCTGTTTGTGTTAAATCTTGAACGTAACGGGTATGGATCTTACCATCCTCAAGAATATAGTCCTGAAGCCCCAAGACATAGGTAGACTGAAGCTTGGTGATTTGGCGGTACTCCAAAATCTTGGCTACGATTGGAGCAATTGGTGCCAAACGTTCAAGGACATCCACAGCTGTTGAATAACCTGTCTTGGTTTTTTTAGTGTATTCCAAAGGCAGTCCCATTTTTTCAAAGAGGATGACACCCAACTGTTTAGGTGAGTTGATATTGAACTCTTCACCAGCCATCTCGTAGATGTCTTGGGTCAATTTATCGATGACCACTTGGTTTTCCACTGCCATCTCGTTAAGGGTTTGTCCCTTGACCTTAATACCGGCGATTTCCATCTTGGCTAGCACATTTGCCAGTGGTAATTCCATATCAAAAAGAAGCTCTGATTGACTGTGTTCAGCTAGTTTTTCTAGCATGACCGGTTTAGCAACCTGAAGGACCCTGACTTTTTTAGCCAAGTGGCTGAGCAAGATCTCTTTCTCAGGAACGGCACGTTTAACCCCTTTACCATAGACCACTTCATCTGTTTCAAGCGGCAGGTCTGTATAGAGACGGGCAATGGTTGACAATTCATTGTCTTCAACGGTTGAGAGGAGATACTTGGCCAGACGGGCATCAAAATTAGCCGTCGGCAAGTCAATTCCTAGATGGCTCAAAAGGACCTTACTACGCTTAAAATCGTAAATATTAACAGCTTTAGAAAGAGCGACTTGGAAGGCTTCTGATTTGACTAGGTCAGTATCTGTAGATGCATAAATCTGCTTGTCATTACCCCAAGAAAAACCGATGATAGGCTCAGTGTGATAATTGTCACCGAGGATTTCAAAATAGAAGAAATCGTCAGGGCTGAAGTGATCCGCTGTTACTTGGCTAGGCTCTTCATAGGCCACATCAAAATCTTGTGGCACAGCCTCGCCACCAAGAGCATTTTTGAACTGGACAAAGCCCATCTCGTCATAGAAAGCTGCCAATTTTTCAAGGTCAGGTCCCGTAAAGGCCGTATCCTCCAGACTAATTTCAATAGGAGACTGTGTATCAATAGTCGCCAAGGTCTTAGAAAGGAAGGCTTGTTCCTTATCATTGATGAGATTTTCCTTCATTTTGGACTTCTTCATCTCATCAATATGGTCATAGATGCCTTCAAGAGAACCATGTTCCAAAAGGAGCTTGAGACCAGTCTTTTCACCAATCTTAGTAACCCCTGGAATATTATCGGACTTATCACCCATGAGAGCCTTGAGGTCAATGAATTGCGCTGGGGTAATCCCCATTTTCTCCATGAGGTAGTCAGGTGTGAAGGCTTCAAACTCGGCTACACCCTTTTTAGAAATCTCAACCACGGTATTGACATCAGTCAGCTGAATCAAGTCCTTGTCCCCAGAGACAACTGTGATTTGGTAGTCCTCACTGGTATTTTCAGCCATCTTAGCCAAGGTACCAATAATGTCATCTGCCTCGTACTGAGCGAGATCATAGTAGGCAATGCCACGTGCAGCCAACATCTCACGGATATAAGGGAACTGCTCACGGAATTCCTCTGGAGTCTTGGCACGACCAGCCTTATAGTCCGCAAACATCTCTGTACGGAAAGTTGTTTTACCCGCATCAAAGGCTACCAAAACATGGGTCGGTTGAATACGCTCAAGTAGGTTGTCCAACATGAGGTGGAAACCGTAGATAGCATTAGTATGAAGGCCGTTATTGTTACGAAAACGGTCAATTTGATTATAAAGTGCGAAAAAGGCACGAAAGGCAACGGAGGAACCGTCGATTAATAGTAATTTTTTCTGATTAGTCATAGGTTTATTATAGCATAGATGGGAGCATTGGTTTTGATTGAAAATCTCTTATTTTGGGAAGACTTTCTTGTAAAATAATCGTTCATAAATAATAAGCCACAAGGAAAATTGTTCATTGACAAACTTTAGAAATAATCAGTCAGCAGTATTGTTACAAGTATTTCCACCTCCACTCCCCATATCCAAATATGCTATAATAGGAGCTATGAACACAAAGATTTTAGACCAATTAGAATTTAACAAGGTCAAGGACCAGTTCACAGAATACCTGCAGACCGAACAGGCTCAGGCGGAGTTACGTGACTTGGTGCCTATGATCAATCCAGAAAGAATTCAAAATCAATTTACAGAAATTCAAGAAATGGCTGAGATTTTCGTAGAACACCATGGCTTTGCCATTGGTAGCTTGCGAGATATTTCTGAGCCCTTGCGTCGCCTGGAACTGGATGCTGATCTCAACATCCAGGAACTCATTGCTATCAAGAAGGTGTTGCAAGCTTCAGCTGACCTTGGTCGCTTTTACGCTGACCTTGAAAATGTTGAGCTCGTCGCTCTTAAACGTCTTTTTGAAAAGATTGAGTCCTTCCCAAGTCTACAAGGTAGCCTTCAAAGTATCAATGATGGTGGTTTCATTGAGCATTTTGCTAGCCCAGAGTTGCAAAACATCCGTCGTCAACTTAAATCTTGTGATGATGCCATTCGCCAGACCCTGCAAGACATTCTCAAGAAATCTGGTCACATGTTGGCTGAGAGCTTGATTGCTAGTCGTAATGGCCGTTCAGTGCTTCCTGTCAAAAATACCTACCGTAACCGTATTGCGGGGGTTGTTCATGATATCTCAAGCTCTGGGAACACAGTATATATCGAGCCACGTGCCGTTATCCAGCTTAACGAAGAAATTACGCAATTACGTGCAGACGAGCGCCATGAGATGGCCCGTATCCTGCATGAACTGTCTAATCAACTCCGTCCACAAGCTGCTGCTATCGCTAACAACGCTTGGATTTTGGGCCACATGGACTTTATTCGAGGAAAATATCTCTATCTCCATGATAAAAAAGCGGTTATTCCAAAGATTAGTGACAATCAAACCCTACAACTACTTAACATTCGTCACCCTCTCTTGGTCAATCCAGTAGCCAACGATTTGCACCTTGATGAGGACCTTACTGCCATTGTCATCACAGGTCCTAATACTGGTGGTAAAACGGTCATGCTTAAAACTCTAGGACTAGCTCAACTAATGGCTCAATCTGGTCTTCCCATTTTGGCCGATAAGGGCAGTCGTGTCGCTATTTTCCAAGAGATTTTTGCGGATATCGGAGATGAACAGTCTATCGAACAGAGTTTATCAACTTTCTCTAGTCACATGACCCACATTGTCGAGATTTTGAGTGTTGCCGACAGCAATAGCCTGGTCTTGGTCGATGAGCTTGGTGCTGGTACCGACCCTCAGGAAGGAGCTAGTCTAGCCATGGCAATCCTAGAGCACCTCCGTTTGAGCCAGATTAAGACCATGGCTACTACTCACTATCCTGAGCTTAAGGCCTATGGGATTGAAACGCAGCATGTGGAAAATGCCAGCATGGAGTTTGACACAGCGACTCTAAGCCCTACTTATCGTTTTATGCAGGGGGTTCCTGGTCGTTCTAATGCCTTTGAGATTGCTCGTCGCCTCGGTTTGAATGAGATTATTGTCAAGGAAGCAGAAAAACTAACGGATACTGATAGCGATGTTAACCGTATCATCGAGCAACTTGAAGCTCAAACTGTGGAAACACAAAAACGTCTGGAACACATCAAGGACGTGGAGCAAGAGAACCTTAAATTCAACCGTGCGGTCAAGAAACTCTATAACGAATTCTCCCATGAGTACGATAAGGAACTTGACAAGGCTCAAAAAGAAATTCAAGAGATGGTTGATACCGCTTTGGCTGAGAGCGATAGTATTCTCAAAAATCTCCATGATAAGAGTCAACTCAAGCCTCATGAAGTTATAGACGCCAAAGGAAAACTCAAGAAAATTGCCCCACAAGTGGACCTCTCTAAGAATAAGGTCCTTCGTAAGGCTAAGAAAGAAAAGGTTGCGCGTGCTCCTCGTGTCGGTGATGATATCATCGTGACCGCCTATGGTCAACGTGGTACTCTTACTAGTCAAGCCAAAAATGGTAACTGGGAAGCCCAAGTGGGTCTCATCAAGATGACCCTCAAGGCGGATGAATTCACTCTGTTTCGTGCCCAAGCAGAAGCCCAACAAGCTAAGAAGAAACAGATTAACGTGGTTAAAAAAGCCAAGAAGGCATCTGGTGGTCCTCGTGCCCGTCTAGACCTTCGTGGGAAACGTTACGAAGAAGCCATGCAAGAACTTGATGCTTTTATCGACCAAGCCCTACTTAATAACATGAGTCAGGTGGACATCATCCACGGTATTGGTACCGGTGTCATCCGTGACGCAGTGACTAAATATCTCCGCCGCCATCGCCATGTTAAAAGTTTTGAATATGCCCCACAAAGTGCCGGTGGTTCCGGATGCACCATTGCAACCTTGGGTTAAAACTAATTAAGAGAGACTGAGACTATGTGTCCAGTCTTTTTTGTGTGAATCAAATCCAAGCACAAAAAAGACTCCCTTAAGCAAGGAAGACTCCTATTTTCTATATAACACTGGTCCACAAGTGCTGAATAATTTGACTCACTGGAAAATAGTAATTAATCAAAAAACGTAATACCAAACTTGATGACAGGAGTGTCTGAATGTTGTTCATAGGCACAGTTGCAAGAATGTTACCTAACATGGTCACGGGAACAAGGCTCACCAATGAAGCCAAAACACCACCTACCACTTGGTAACGTCTCTGGTCAAGTCGCTCAATTCTCACAAAATGAAAGAAAATCCCAAAAAAACGTAAGCCATAATAAGCCACACAGTAAATGGCAAAATAAGCAACACCTGCATAATAGACACGGTCAAGTGAAAAAATATTCTGGTCTGTAAAAAAAGCTACACTGGCATCTTTGGTTGGATTAGCATAAGGCACCCAAAGATTAATAGCCTCGCCTAGCGGCTGGTAAAAATAGGCTGCGACGCACATAGCGATAATGACTGAAATCACATAATAGGCTTGCATAAAGAGACCACGACGGTAGCCAATGTAGAAATTCCAAGCTACAATGGCTAAGACAAGAAGCCCAATCATGCGTCACCCTCATCGTCATCACTTTGAGCTGTCGCCTTGACCTTAAGTTGTTCGAGTTGCTTAGCTCTTAGGATTTCCAACTCTTTTTCCATATCTTCCACTTGGATTTCACGTTCTAATTGCGTTGACAATGAATTAATAGCCATTAAAATAGCGATGGTTTCATTGTCAGCCTTTTTCATCTGCTCCTTGATAATACTATATTTTTCATGAGCAACACGCTCCACCTCTTCCATGAATAAGTTGTCCTTATCAGTTGTTAGCGTGAGATTCTTTTCTCCAAAATGAAATTTGTAACGGTTTTTGTTTGCCATTTGCTTGTTAACTGCCTAATCAATGGTGGGCATGGAGTCTCCACCGCAGCTTCTCCTTATTTTTGTTTTTAGCACCCTTTTTAGCCAGATCTTGACAAGTTCTCCAGGGCGTGTTCAACACATAAATACCAACTGACTCCTCCAATCATAGAAAAAAGAGCAGAATTTGGCATTCTCTTTCTAATCATTATATCCTAAATTTTAAATTTCGTAAATTTTAGACTTTGCCCTTCTCCAGAAAAATCATTTTTCAAGGATTCCTAATCTGTAAAATATCTACCAATTCTCCTTTTTTGTGCTAAAATAGATTTCATGGGCACAATCGTATTAAAAATGACAGCAGAGCAGATTTCAGTACTCCAGAAGGATCTAGCAAGCTATGCTACTGCGACTAAAAATCCATACGCTAGTTTTTCAGCCAAGGTCGATGGAACAAGTGTCATCGCCTATACTTCAGGCAAGGTGACCTTCCAGGGTGTTAAACCAGAAATCCTAGCTAGCCGTTTTGGTTACCAAGCTGAGCCTAAGCAGTCACCTGATGGGCAAAATCTAGCTCTAATTGGATCAGACGAAGTCGGAAACGGCTCCTATTTTGGCGGTTTAGCTGTTGTAGCTAGCCTAGTTACTCCCGCTGACCATGCTTTTTTGAAATCTCTAGGAGTCGATGATTCTAAAAACCTAAACGATACTAAGATTCGTCAGATTGCACCTCTCTTGGAGGAGAAAATTCCCCACAAAGCACTCCTGCTTTCTCCTAGAAAGTACAATGAGGTAGTTGGGGACGGTAAAGCTCACAATGCTGTATCCGTCAAAGTAGCCCTCCACAATCAGGCTATTTTCCTACTATTACAATCTGGTGCTAAACCAGATAAGATTGTCATTGATGCTTTTACCAGTGAGAAGAATTATCAAAAATACCTCAAGAACGAACGCAATCACTTTGAATTTCCCATCACTCTGGAAGAAAAAGCTGAAGGTAAATACTTGGCGGTTGCGGTAAGTTCTATCATCGCTCGTAATCTCTTTCTGGAAAATCTGGATAAGCTCAGCCAAGAGGTAGAATGTACCCTTCCTTCGGGAGCAGGAACCAAGTCCGATCAAGTCGCTGCCAAGCTCCTACAAGCTTATGGTGACCAGGCTCTCCAGGTTACTGCTAAATATCATTTTACCAATACTAAAAAAGCCTACCAACGCTTAAAATAATCCTGAAAGGCCTTAACTATGCAAAACAAACGGACCCAATTATTCCTCAAATTCCTTCGTGAATGGGGACTCTTCATTCTCTTTATCAGTTTCTTCCTCTTGACCCGTCTCTTCCTCTGGCTCCCTGTTCAGGTTGACGGACACTCAATGGATCCTACCCTAGCAGATAGACAACGTGTTATCGTTTTAAAACACACGTCCATTGAGCGTTTTGACATTGTCGTTGCCAAGGAAGTTGAAGATGGTAAGACCAAACAAATTGTAAAACGTATCATCGGTATGCCAGGTGATACCATTACCTATCAAAATGATAAACTTACTGTCAATGGTAAAGAAGTTAAGGAAAAATACCTCAAAGAATTCCAAGCTGCCTTTGCTAAGGATAAACTACAAAATGAGTACGCCTACCGCGACTACTTCCAACAACTGGCTAAGGAATCAAAGGCCTTCACTGTCAATGCTGACAAAAACACTACTTTTTCTGTCACTGTTCCTGAAGGCAAATATTTCTTACTCGGAGATAACCGTATCGTTTCAAAAGATAGCCGCGAAGTTGGTTACTTTGACAAGAGTGCTCTTGTCGGGGAAGTCAAATTCCGCTTCTGGCCACTTGATAAAATTGGCACAGTTGAGGACAACTAAGAACACTAAATAAGATAAGGTTGGGGAGACCCAGCCTTATTATGTATCTAGGAAAAAACACATGCAAGAATTTTATTTTTCAGGAACTATCGAACGTATCATTTTTGAAAATGCCAGTAATTTCTTTCGTATCCTACTCTTAGAAATTAACGAAACTGACAGCGATTTTGAAGACTATGAAATCATTGTTACTGGAACTATGGGGGATGTCATGGAGGGTGAAGACTATACCTTCTGGGGTCAGCTAACCAATCACCCCAAATATGGCGAACAACTCCAAATGACTCGCTACGAGCGTTCAAAACCCTCTGCCAGTGGCCTTATCAAGTATTTCTCCAGTGACAATTTCAAAGGAATCGGTAAGAAAACAGCCGAGCGTATTGTCGAGATTTATGGCGAAGACCCTATTGACAAGATTCTCGAAGATCCTAGCAAGTTAGAACAGATTCCTAACCTGTCCAAGGTAAACCGCGAAGCCTTCCTTGCAAAGTTAAAAATCAACTATGGTACTGAACAAATCTTGTCCAAACTTTCCAGCTATGGACTCACACCAAAGGCTGCCTCACAAATTTTCAACCAATATAAGGAAGAATCACTCAACCTTATCGAAGAACATCCTTATCTCTTGGTAGAGGAAGTCCAAGGAATTGGATTTAAAATGGCCGATCAACTAGCTGAACGCCTGGGGATTGCTAGCGATGCTCCTGAGCGTTTACGAGCCGCCTTGATTCACTGTCTGCTAGAAACTAGTATGGAAGAAGGGGACACCTACATCGAAGCCAAGGCCTTGCTTGAACGAACTATCATTCTTTTGGAAAATGCTCGCCAGATTGAGCTTGACCCTGCCTTGGTTGCTAACCAATTAACCAATCTCATCCAAGAGGAAAAGGTGCAAAATATAGACACTAAAATTTTTGATAATACCCTATATTTTGCAGAACAAGGCATCTATACCCACCTAACTCGTATCATGAAAGACCAACCTGACATCAGTGCTGAGGACAAAATCCAAGCAAGTCTTGAAGAGGTGGAAGAGGAGCTTGGTATCACTTATGACAAAGTTCAAAAAGATGCCATTATTAAAGCCCTACAAAGCAAAGTCTTCATCCTGACAGGGGGTCCCGGAACAGGGAAGACCACTGTTATTAACGGAATTATTAAAACCTATGCTGACCTTCATGGTCTAGATCTCAAGAAAGCTGATTTACCAATTATTTTAGCGGCACCAACGGGACGGGCTGCTCGTCGGATGAACGAACTCACCAAACTTCCTAGTGCCACCATTCATAGGCATTTAGGCCTCAATAGCGAGGACGATTTCAAGTCCTTAGATGACTATCTTGATTGCGATTTGATTATCATCGATGAGTTCTCTATGGTTGATACTTGGTTGGCCAACCAACTCTTCGAAAGCATTTCTGATACTACTCAAGTAATCATTGTAGGTGACCAAGATCAGTTGCCTTCTGTAGGCCCCGGCCAAGTCTTAGCTGACCTTTTGCAGATTGATGACTTGCCTAAGGTTTCCCTAACCAAAATTTTCAGACAATCTGAGGATTCCACTATTGTTACCTTAGCTAGCCAGATGCGCCAAGGCCAACTACCCACTGATTTCACAGAGAAAAAAGCTGACCGATCATACTTTGAGGCTAATGCTAGCCATATTCCACAGATGGTTCCTAAAATTGTCTCTGCCGCCATAAAGAGTGGGATTGCTGCTCAGGATGTACAGATTCTGGCTCCCATGTACCGAGGACAGGCTGGTATCAACAATCTCAATACCATTATGCAGGACCTACTCAACCCCCAAGAAAAGGCCAATCAATTTACCTTTAATGACATCTTCTTCCGTAAGAACGACAAGATTCTACATCTGGTTAATGATACGGAACTGAATGTCTTCAATGGCGATATCGGAATCATTACTGATCTCATACCTGGTAAATATACTGAAAGTAAGCAGGACGAAATTTACATGTCCTTCGAGGGCAATGAGGTTATCTATCCTCGTAACGAATGGAATAAGATTACTCTGGCCTATGCCATGTCAATTCACAAATCCCAAGGGAGTGAGTTCCCAGTCGTTATCCTTCCCATCACACGCCAAAGTGGACGTATGCTACAACGTAACCTCATCTACACCGCTATCACACGATCCAAGAGTAAGCTGGTCATGTTAGGGGAAATTGCAGCCTTCGATTATGCCGTTCACAACGAGGGTGCCAAACGCAATACCTACCTCATCCAACGTTTTGAACAAACTTATACACAAGCTGTTGATAAGTCTGTCGAAAAGATTGTTAAAAACGAGGCAACAGTCCCCTCCAATCAAACAAAAACTAAAAAGTTTGACCCCTCAGAAACCCTTGAAAACAAAGGACTCTCAAAAAATGTCAATACTGATACAACTCTTATCAACACTTATTCACAGCCTGTGGATAAGTCTGTTAACAAACCTGTGCAAACAGAAGAAAACTATCGTTTAACTGAAGAAAATTGGGAAACTATCAACCCAATGATAGGTCTCAGCGAAGACGATATTGCAGCCTTTTTTAGCAGCAACTAAAGAAAAAGACTTGGAACATAGCTCATTCGGAGCAACTCCAAGTCTTTTCATTTGCTAAAATACCAAACGAATCAGGGCCATAGACACTATACCGACAATTACTGCATAGAGCAGATTTTTACTCTTAAATGCTACAATTACCGTCGGAACCGTAGCCAGTATTTCCATCCACTTAAGCTGTGGCAAGTGACCGATTTTCTCAATCATGAGGCTTGAGAGAATCAGAGCAAAGAGAATAGAAACTGGTAGATAGTGCAAAAATCGAACAACAATATCTGGTAACCCCTTGTATTTCACTAAGATAAAAGGAAGGACACGAGGGATCCAGCTGACCACAAATCCAAGTAAGATAGCAATGAGAATAAACTTATTGACAGCCATCACACATCACCCCCACACTACATCCAATCAAAGTTGCTGCTAGGACTGCCAAAGATTCTGACAAGATGATACTAAAGCTCAGATAAGCCACCGCAATAGATAGTAGGATCAAGAGTAGCTTACGCACGCCTTCCCCTAACAAGGTATCAATCTGACTACTTAACAGACCAATAAACATGGCAATCAAGGCAAAATCCAAACCAAAAAGCTGGGGATTAGGAATCATTGAGCCAATTAAACAACCAACAACTGACGATACAATCCAAACCAGATAACTAAAAATATTGTTACCATGCATCCAGTTAGCTGGAATATCTTTATGATGTACATGTTCTCCTAATAAGACACCATAACTTTCATCCGTAATCAAACTACCAATTCCCAGCTGATTCCATAGACTTATTTTGGTAAAAATCGTTGTTGCATGTAAACTCATCAACATGTTACGCAAATTAACTAAGAAAACAGTCAAGGTTAACTCACCAAGGCCAGCTCCTGCAACTACTAAAGCACTCATAGCAAACTGAGCAGAACCTCCATAGACCAAGGCGCACATAAGAGCAACCTCAAGAGCCGATAGACCAGAAGCCGCTGCTACCACACCAAAGGCAAGGCCAATAGCCACATATCCTAGAGCTGTCGGTACTGCGGCTTTCACACCCAAACGAAAGTCAGACATACTCAATCCCCTTCTAAAGGAACCTCTTACCAGACTAGTAAGAGGTTCTTCTTATTCTTCAAATCCTGCAAAGGATAGACTTGGCTTAGCATTCAAGTCCAAGTCAGCAAAATGTTTTTTATCACATTCAATAGCTGCTGCTAAAGCAATCATACCAGCATTATCACCACAAAGACGCAAAGGCGGAATAACCACATCTACATCTGTGATTTCCTCAGCCAGGCGTTCACGTAAGCCCTGATTAGCTGCCACACCCCCAGCAACAACAAGTGTCTTGACAGGGTAACGCTCTAAGGCTTTCTTCGTCTTAGCTAGGAGAATATCCAAAACAGCAGCTTGGAAGGAAGCACAAAGGTCTTCTGTGACTAAAACTTCCCCTTTCTGCTCAGCATTATGATGCAAATTGATAAAGGCTGACTTTAAACCTGAAAATGAAAATTCCAAGTGGTCTTCCTTAATCATGGCACGTGGAAAATCATAAACATCCTGTCCTTGATGAGCTAATTCATCAATCTCTCGTCCTGCTGGGTAGGTCAAGCCCATCACACGTCCCACCTTATCATAGGCTTCACCAACCGCATCGTCACGTGTCTCACCAACAATCTTGTAATTTCCTGGTTCTGACACGTAAACCAACTCTGTGTGTCCTCCAGACACCAAAAGTGCTAAGAGGGGATATTCTAACTCTTGAACCTCACGCGCCGCCATCAGATGCCCTGCCATATGATTGACTGGAATCAAAGGCAAACCGTGCGCCCAGGCAAAGGCCTTAGCTGCTGCCATCCCAACCAATAGGGCTCCAACCAATCCTGGACCATAGGTTACCGCTACAGCGTCTAGTTGTTCAGCAGTAATTCCCGCCTCTAAAAGGGCATCCTTAATGCAAAGAGTCACCACTTCCACATGGTGACGGCTAGCCACCTCAGGAACAACACCACCAAAACGTTTATGGCTTTCCACCTGACTGGCAATAATATTACTTAAAAGTTCTTTCTCATTTTTTAAAACGGCAACTGAAGTCTCGTCACACGAGCTCTCCACTGCCAAAATATATCTATCTGCCATTAGATTTCCTCTCGCCTCATGATGACTGCATCCTCCTGAGGCTCATGATAATAATTTTTTCGAATTCCTAGACTTTTAAATCTAAATTTTCTGTATAGCGCCTGAGCGACTTGATTTGAAGCTCTAACTTCAAGAAAGATTGGCTCACTACGCTCTTCCAAATACTTCATCAACTGACTGGCATAACCACGTCCCTGATAAGCTTTTAGAACCGCAATATTAGTCACCTCAAGCTCACCCACTAAATTTTGAAGTGCTAAGAAACCAACAACTTCTTCCTGATTATATACATAGAAATATTCTGTAGTCTCCAAATCCAAGTCCGCTACCACTTGCTCTATGGTCCAAGGAGATTTATCATAAACATCCGACAAAATCTGATAAACCAGCTGGGCCTGTTCCTGACCGCTCAATCTAGACACGCTTGATGTAGTTGTCACGATTAATCTCCTCGTGCGTCTTAAGCCAATTTTCCTCTGCCTCAACTCGCTTCAAATAACGAGGTACAAAAGCAGCCACATTAACAGCAGGCAAATACAAACCTAAACGCCCAATTAACTGAGCTGATGGAAGTCTTGACAAAACAGTTGCATTTGGAAGATTTTCCTTAATCTGATCCACAAAATTAGCCACTTCACCTACAAAAGTTACCTTTTCATAAGATTTAGCCTGCTCTAAAACATCTGCAAAAGCAGCATGATGGTCAGAAACGATGGCTTGACCATTTTCATAAAAGCCAACGTAGACATTGTTACGACGGGCATCCATAATAGGAATCACAATGCCATCAGCCGTAAGGTCCATCAAGGCCTGCAAACTTGAAACTCCCACTAAATCAATGTCAAGTGCATATGCTAAAGTCTTAGCTGTTGCGACAGCCACACGAAGCCCTGTGTAGGACCCGGGTCCTTGAGCAACAACAACACGGTCTAAATCAGCTGGTTGCCAGCTCGCCTGAGCGACCAAAAAATCAATGGTGGGCATCAGACTAATACTGTGATTCTTTTTCACTGTCACGGTTGCCTCTGCCACTAAGTTCTCACCTTCCAACAAGGCTACTGATAAAGCAGTGCTGGAAGTATCAAATGCTAATATTTTCATCTTTTTACCTTGTTTCCTTTTATGCTTTTCTATTATAACACAAGTAGTTGTTTCCCAAAAACGAACATTTCCTAACTTTTTCCACCATTTTCTTTATCTACCCCTTATCTTGTGGTACAATAATAGTAATTGTTATACGAATCAAGGCTACTAGCTATTACTCATAAAAGTGAATATCATAACGTCAAGTTAATCAGAGAAAAAATTGACTTGATCGGTTTTTTTATAGAATGGCAGAGCCTTTTGGAAAGAAAGGAAAACCATGATTTATAAAGTTTTTTACCAAGAAACTAAAGAGCGTAACCCACGCCGTGAACAGACAAAATCACTCTATCTAGATATCGATGCAGAAACTGAACTTGAGGGACGTATCCAAGCTCGTCAAATCATCGAAAAAAACACTGCCTACAACATCGAATTCATTGAGCTCCTCTCAGAAAAAGCCTTTGAATACGAAAAAGAAACAGGCGTTTTTGAAGTAACGGAGTTCTAAGACCATGGCATCAAAAATCAATCTAAAACCTGAAGAAGTTGGGGTTTATGCGATTGGTGGTTTGGGAGAAATCGGTAAAAATACCTATGGTATTGAATACCAAGATGAAATCATCATCGTTGATGCGGGTATTAAATTCCCTGAAGATGATCTTCTCGGTATCGATTATGTCATCCCGGACTATTCTTACATCGTTGAAAACGTTGACCGTGTCAAGGCTCTTGTCATTACTCACGGTCACGAAGACCATATCGGTGGTATCCCCTTCCTTCTTAAGCAGGCAAATATCCCAATCTACGCAGGACCCCTTGCCCTCGCCCTTATCAAAGGAAAATTGGAAGAACACGGACTACTTCGTGACGCACAACTCTATGAAATTAACGCTAATACAGAGCTTACTTTCAAAAATATGAGCGTAACCTTCTTCCGCACAACTCACTCAATTCCAGAACCTCTCGGAATTGTCATCCATACACCACAAGGTAAAATTGTTTGTACCGGTGACTTTAAGTTTGACTTCACTCCAGTAGGTGAGCCAGCAGACCTTCATCGTATGGCTGCACTCGGTGAAGAAGGCGTTCTTTGCCTCCTCTCAGACTCAACCAATGCTGAAGTCCCAACTTTCACTAATTCGGAGAAGGTTGTTGGCCAATCCATCATGAAAATCATTGAAGGCATTCATGGACGTATTATCTTCGCTTCGTTTGCCTCTAACATTTTCCGTCTTCAACAAGCTGCTGAAGCCGCTGTAAAAACCGGCCGTAAGATTGTTGTCTTTGGACGTTCTATGGAAAAAGCCATTGTTAATGGTGTAGAGCTAGGTTACATCAAGGTTCCAAAAGGAACTATTATTGACCCTAGTGAGATGAAGAATTATCATGCTAGTGAGATTCTTATCATGTGCACCGGCTCTCAAGGAGAACCTATGGCAGCCCTAGCACGTATCGCTAATGGTATGCACCGACAAGTGACACTACAGCCTGGTGATACTGTCATCTTCTCATCTAGCCCTATTCCAGGAAATACAACCAGCGTTAACCGTTTGATTAATACTATCCAAGAAGCTGGTGTAGATGTCATTCATGGTAAGATTAACAACATTCATACCTCTGGACACGGTGGTCAACAAGAGCAAAAACTGATGCTTCGTTTGATCAAACCAAAATTCTTTATGCCTGTTCACGGTGAATACCGTATGCAGAAAGTCCACGCAGGACTTGCAATTGACTGTGATATTCCTAAAGATAACATCTTTATCATGGAAAACGGTGATGTTCTTGCCCTAACTAAAGACTCTGCTCGTCGTGCAGGTCACTTCAATGCCCAAGACATCTATGTAGATGGTAATGGTGTAGGTGATATTGGAGCTGCAGTCCTACGTGACCGCCGAGATCTTTCCGAAGATGGGGTTGTCCTTGCTGTAGCAACTGTTGATTTCAAATCTAAGATGATTTTGGCTGGTCCAGACATCCTCAGCCGTGGTTTCATCTACATGCGTGAATCAGGCGATCTCATTCGTGAAAGCCAACGTATTCTATTTAATGCTATTCGTATCGCCCTTAAAAATAAGGATGCTAGCATACAATCCGTTAACGGAGCTATCGTTAATGCGTTACGACCATTCCTATACGAAAAAACAGAGCGTGAGCCTATCATCATCCCAATGATCCTCACTCCTGATAAATAAAAATATGGTAGCTTTGTCGCTACCATATTTTTTCGGCTCTAATTCACCCAGTGTACAATCCTTCTCAAGTAAAAAAGTGTTGAAATGAGTGCTTCTTCTTATGCACCTGGATAAATGTAAGATACTGAACCTGGTGTTGTTGAATTTTGTGGGGCAAACCAACCACGATAGTTATCGATGTGTTGCTGATTCTTATAGTTAGATTTCAAAATTTGAATTTGTCCATCTTGACCGACTTGTGTGACATATCCAACGTGTCCAGAGCTACCATCAGTCCAACATACAATTGACCCAGTAGCAGGTGTCGAACCTACAGAATAACCTTGGCTGGTAGCGCTTCCTGCCCAATCACCACCATTACCCCACCAGTTACTTGCCCATGGAGCAACTTCTTTAACACCCCATGTACATTGACCAACTGGATAACGATTCCAGGTAGCATCTGAATCAGAAGCTGTAACCCCTGAAGAAGTTTCGGTTGCCTCTGTATCTGCTACAGTAGCAGTTGCCCCAGAAACGTCCAGAGTTTCACCAGGAACAATAGTTGACCAGATAGTTATACCGTTCTCAGCTGCTAATTGATAAGGGTCTACCCCATACTGACTAGCAATTCCAAAGAACGAATCCCCATTTTGAATTGTATAAGCATCAGTCTTGGCTGTTTGTGCAACTGTAAGACCTAGAAATAATGCACTTGAAGCTACTGCCAAAGTAGCTTTTTTGTAGTTTTCATATTTCCCCTTGAATAAGATTAATATGGGATAAGTGTAACACTCTCATATTTTAATGCGATTAAGGAAGAGTTAAAAAATATAACCAAAATAAACAAGTCTATTCAAAGTACGTAATTTATCCAAGAACTTAATTAATCAAAAGGGAAACCAGGAAAACCTGGTTTTCAAAGAAATATTATTAGTAAATATCCAAATAATTATCAATTTCCCATTGTGAAACGAAAGTAGCATAACTTGCCCATTCCATACGTTTCGCATCAAGGAAGTTTGTATAGATATGATTACCCAAAGCTTGACGAACCACTTCATCTGTTTCCAAGGCTTTAAGAGCGTTGCGAAGTGTTGATGGCAAATCAATGATACCAGCTTCTTTACGTTCTTCAGGAGACATTGAATAAATGTTTGTTTCAACTGGCTCTGGTGCTTCAATCTTGTTAATAATACCATCAAGACCTGCTTCCAAAAGAACAGCAAGCGCCAAGTATGGGTTTGCCATTGGGTCTACTGAGCGCAATTCCAAACGTGTACCCATACCACGAGAAGCAGGAACGCGGATTAATGGTGAACGGTTGCTACCTGCCCATGCAATATATACAGGAGCTTCGTAACCTGGAACCAAACGTTTATAAGAGTTAACCGTTGGGTTAATAATGGCAGTATAGTTATATGCGTGTTTCATCAATCCACCAAGGAAGTAATAGGCATCTTGAGATAATTGCATACCACGTGGATCTTCTGGATCGAAGAAAGCATTTCCTTTATCAGTGAAGAGAGACATATTACAGTGCATACCACTACCAGCAATACCGTATTTAGGTTTCGCCATAAATGTAGCATAGAGACCATGCTTACGAGCAATTGTCTTAACAACTAGCTTAAACATTTGAATATTATCACATGCTTTCAAAACATCAGCATATTTGAAATCAATTTCATGTTGACCAACTGCTACTTCATGGTGAGAAGCCTCAACTTCAAAGCCCATTTCTGTCAAAACGTTAACAATTTCACGGCGTGTATTATCTGCAAGGTCAGTTGGTGCAAGGTCAAAATAACCACCTTTATCGTTAACTTCAAGCGTAGGATTACCTTGTTCATCTAATTTAAAAAGGAAAAATTCTGGCTCTGGTCCAAGATTAAATGATTTATAACCAACTTCTTCCATATGACGCAAAGCTTTTTTCAAGTTACCACGTGGGTCTCCTGCAAATGGTTCACCTGCAGAAGTATAGATATCACAAATAAGACCAGCGACTGCACCATTCTCATCGCCCCAAGGGAAAACTGTCCAAGTATCAAGATCTGGGTAAAGATACATATCAGATTCATTGATACGAACGAATCCCTCAATTGATGAACCATCAAACATTGCTTTATTTGAAAGTACCTTATCCAACTGTTCATCTGTCGCAGGAATTTCAACATTCTTCATAACTCCAAGGATATCAGAGAACATTAAACGCAAGAAAGTAACATTCTTTTCTTTAACTTCGCGACGAATATCAGCTGCTGTGATTGCCATAATGGGGGTCTCCTTTATAAAAAACCAAAAAATAAAAGTTCAAGGCGTAATTAGATACGCAAGTTACCAAAATGTTGTGACGGGGTCGTAAAACGGCCTTGCTGGAGGAGTTCATCATGCAAAATACGTCGAACATCTGCATCCGTTAAGGTCACTTGTTTCTGTTGTGCACGAACTTCACGTTCTTCGTATTCACGTTTAATCGCTGCAATATTATAACCATCATCTAAAAAATCTTTGATTTCCAACAAACGGTCCATATCATTCAGTGAGTACATACGACGATTTCCTGCTGTACGCTCAGGTTGAATCAACCCTTGATCTTCATAGTAACGAATTTGACGAGCAGTTAAATCTGTCAACTTCATAACTGTTCCAATAGGAAAAACAGCCAAGGAACGTCTCAGTTCTTTTTCTCTTGCCATGATTACCCTCCTTTCCTAACAATTATATTCTGAATATTTCTACATGTCAACCGTTTATGTTACTTTTTCTAACATAATAAGTAATTTCCGAACATTCAATCTTCTATTTACTTAAATTGAGGAGTTTTGTTATTGAAAACAGAAAAATAGAGCTCTTGGGAACTCTATTATTCTTATTTTAGATGTTTAGTCAGCCAATTATAATCATAGTTCACGAGGATAGCAATAAAAACACCACAAAACGTTTCAAATACTCTAGCTATCACATAGATGAAGGTATTATCAGGTGGGATAGACAAAGTAATAATCAGAAGCGCAGCCACTCCTCCAATAACTCCAGAAGCATTATTAAAGGACACATTAATGACAATAGTCAACATTGTTAAAATAGGGACCAATAGCAAGGTCACCCAAACCGAATGATCAAACAACATATTAACAAAATAAAATAAAAGAGACAGCAGACCTCCAACAGTGTTTGCAAAAATACGTGACTTCCCAAATTGAATACTTCTATCAAAGTTTTCACGAAGGCTGAAGACAGCAGTTAAACAACCAATCTGAAGCCCTTCCCACCCTAAAGCAGAAAACAAGCCTAAAACAAGAAAGACAGCAATCCCCGTCTTCAGTGTACGCATACCAAATTTAAATTTTTTCGGTTCAAATTTTAATCCCATTTAACTATTCTAACATGATTATCAAACTTTTGGCTATTGCTAAATGATTTTGGTGACATATTCTTTTAGACTAAGTAATTTCAAAATGACAACGCAAAAAGAGTTGGCTACCCAACTCTTTTAATTAGATGGCTTATTTATCAGTAAGAGCAGCCAATCCTGGAAGTTCTTTACCTTCAAGGAGTTCCATAGATGCTCCACCACCAGTAGAGATCCAGGAGAATTTGTCTGCACGTCCAAGGTTGATTGCTGCGGCAGCTGAGTCACCACCACCGATGATTGATTTAACTCCTGGTTGTTTCACGATAGCGTCCATTACACCGATTGTACCAGCTTGGAAGTCAGGGTTTTCAAATACACCCATAGGACCATTCCATACAACTGTTTTAGCACCAGTCAAAGCTTTGTCGAATTCAGCGATAGATTTTGGACCGATATCCAAACCAAGGAACCCTGGATCTACTGCTTCACCTTCAGTATCTTTCACTTCAGTGTAGTCAGCAAATGCGTTCGCTTCTTTTGAGTCAACTGGTAAGATCAATTTACCATTTGATTTTTCAAGAAGAGCTTTAGCAACATCAAGTTTGTCTTCCTCTACAAGTGAGTTACCAATTTCGATACCTTGTGCTTTGTAGAATGTGTAAGTCATACCACCACCGATAAGAACTTTATCAGCTTTTTCAAGCAAGTTTTCGATAACACCGATCTTGTCAGATACTTTTGAACCACCAAGGATAGCTACGAATGGACGTTCTGGAGCTTCAACTGCTTCTTTGATGTAAGCAATTTCGTTTTCAAGAAGGAAACCAGCAACAGCTTTTTCAACGTTTGCTGAGATACCAACGTTAGATGCGTGTGCACGGTGAGCTGTACCGAATGCATCGTTTACGAAGATACCATCTCCAAGTGATGCCCAGTATTTACCAAGTTCAGGATCGTTTTTAGATTCTTTCTTGCCATCAACATCTTCGAAACGAGTGTTTTCAACCAAGAGAACTTGTCCATCTTCAAGAGCGTTAACAGCTGCTTCCAATTCAGCACCACGTGTAACACCTGGAATAAACTTAACGTCTTGACCCAATTTAGCAGCCAAGTCAGCAGCTACAGGAGCAAGTGATTTACCTTCTTTATCAGCTTCTTCTTTTACACGTCCAAGGTGAGAGAAGAGAATTGCACGTCCACCTTGTTCAAGGATATACTTGATTGTTGGAAGAGCAGCAGTGATACGGTTATCATTAGTGATCACACCGTCTTTTACAGGAACGTTGAAGTCAACACGAACGAGAACTTTTTTCCCTTTCAAGTCAACATCTTTAACAGTCAATTTAGCCATTTGATCAGACTCCTTATTTTTTAATACGTTTTCATTATATCACAAAATACCTAAAAGAGATAGCAAAATCAGAAGGATTTCTAGCTTCTTACTAGTACAAGTACATCTATCATATAATCAAAATAGAAAGACAGAATAGACATGAAAAACCAACTAAATAGAATTCAGAAAAACTGATTATGATTTGAAAAATTGCAAGAATAAGTGCAACATTTACTTGAACTCATCCTCTAGAGCTTCA
>ERZ773076.347-NODE-347-length-24778-cov-6.909396_pt1 | contig 24778 bp, 26 predicted proteins | sample MGYA00580613_ERZ773076 | MGnify/ENA primary metagenome ERZ773076 (study PRJEB29015, sample SAMEA2738005) | human oral metagenome | biome: human oral; feature: human-associated habitat; material: dental | place: China | collected 2057 ...
AGCGGCGGCAAAGGGAAATATCCTTTGAATACCTTACAGAAGAAAAGTTTTGCAGCATTATAAAAATAAAAGCCTATACCATTTTGGAAAGAAAAGATACATAATAGTCAAGACGGCAACAATCAGAAGTTATGGAGGGTAACAATGGAATATAGTAAGGAAGATTTAATGGAAGCAAAAAGGCAAATTTTGGGAGTGGGAGAGAACATGGGAACAGAGGAAAGCAAAAAGATCTGGGAGAAAAACGCACAATTTTGGGATGATGCAATGGGTGACGAATCCAATGAATTTCACAGAGAGGTAGTACGTCCCAAAGTAACGGAACTTCTCTCTCCTGATCCTTCGGATTACATTTTGGATATTGCGTGCGGCAATGGAAATTATTCTTCGTATCTTGCACAGAGAGGCGCTTCGGTCGTCGCTTTTGATTACAGCAAAAAAATGATAGAATTGGCTAAAAGACGGCGATCACAATATGCAAAACAAATTGAGTTTTGCGTAGCGGATGCGACCAATAGAGAAAGCTTATTAGGATTAAAAAGAAATCGAGCCTTTACGAAAGCAGTTTCTAATATGGCAATTATGGATATTACGGATATTGAACCGCTTTTTATGGCTGTTTATGAACTATTGGAGGAAAACGGGATTTTTGTCTTTGCAACGCAGCACCCTTGTTTTATCACATTGACTGAAAAATATATGACACCGCACAGTTACTATGATATAGCGATCGAAGGGCAGCCGGAGGAGCAGATTTATTATCATCGTTCCATACAAGATATTTTTAACCTTTGTTTCAGAGCTGGATTTGTCATTGATGGATTTTATGAAGAATGTTTCAAAAACAATAAAGAAATTCCTATGGTAATGATAGTAAGGCTTAAAAAGGTAAAACGTGATAGCTTAAAATAAATTCAAGTTTGCCGGATAAATAGCAAACCCGGCCGAGCCAGTCAACGGTCAAGATGAACGGGCTTCGCCCGCCGTTGACAGCCCCGCCCGGTTTTGCAGTTAGGCAGTCAAGGAGCGACAGCCTAAAGTGCTGCCGCCCCTTACTATCATAAAAAGCAACTACTAACCAGCCACAGCCCTTTTGGGAGGAAAGGGGGATTTTCCATGACCTGTACAGAAGAATATCGGGAACATATCGAGTACACTTTCCATGCCTTTTGCAAAGTCGTTATCCGAAATGCAACGATCAACGCAGCGAGGACACGGAGCAGGAAGCACAAAAGAGAAATATCCCTTGAATACCTCACAGACGAAAAGCACTACCCTTTAGGCACGACAGATGAATATTTCCAAGCCCCGGAGCCGGACGAGGAATACATACTTACCCTTTGCGGCGATACGGTCATTTTCAGCAGCGGTTTACTTGCGGAAGCCCTGTCACGGCTGGACGAACGGGAGCGGGAAATGATTTACCTGTCCTTTTTCAAGCGTATTCCACAGCACGAAATTGGCAGACAGTACGGGCGCAGCCGCAGCACAGCGGGCTACCATATCCGAAAAGCCCTACGGCAGCTCCAAGCGGAAATGGAGGGAATGGCATATGAGAAATAATAGGCTTCTCCCCTATGAAACAATCGTCCAAGCCGCCAGCGGGGAGCCGGAAGCGGTGGGAACTGTATTGCAGTATTACCGCCGCCGCATACAATGTGCCGCCCGTGTGAATGGACGGGTAGACCAAGATACAGAGGACTACATCACCCAGACGCTTCTCACAGCTATTTTCAAGTTCCGCTTTGGGAGATAGCCCTACCGCCTACAACTGAATAACCGCCGCTTCGCCGGCAACCAGAAAGCAGTAAATCTATTCAACAGATTTGCTGCTTTTTTTCGTTCCTGTTTGGCATTTTTGAAAATCCCCAGTATGAAAAAACAAAAGGGAAAATAGCCGCCGCAGTTGGCAAAATCCCTTACTTATCCGTAGAGGGTATCAAAGAAAAAAATACTGCCATTGTCCGCCTATTCCGGCTTGCGTGGTGTTGTAGGGAATAGAGGGGAAATTCTAAAAATCTCCGTCCATTTTGCTTTGCGTGGTGTTGTAGGTAGTGAAAGGAAAATTTTCAAGATAAGCCGGAATAGCGGGTAGCAAAGCCCTTTTGAAACGTTTTGTTAGCGGAAAGGACGGGAGCCGGGGAACGCCGGAGTTTTTCAGAGCAAGATTCTACCGAGGTGCCAAAATTCGCTCTCCGCTTATTTTTGCCCCTGCGGGAATCTTGTTGGGGAGTGCCTTCCCCAAACCCTGCTATGCGCCCTGTCGGGCGAGAAAGGAGGTCACAGACCATGCGAAAGAAATACAATACGCCCCACCGCCGTCATGTGGTAAAGACCCGCATGACCGATGAAGAATACGCCGACTTCACCGGGCGGCTGGCGGCTTATGAAATCAGCCAGTCCGAGTTTATCCGGCAAGCCATACGGAAAGCGACCATACGCCCCATTGTCACCGTTTCCCCGGTCAATGACGGGCTGCTTGCCGCCCTCTCCAAGCTCACGGCAGAGTACGGGAAAATCGGCGGCAACTTAAACCAGATTGCCCGGAGCCTGAACGAATACGGAAGCCCCTACCGGGGGCTGGAAAAGGAAGTGCGGGGAGCCGCCGCCGACCTTGCCGCCTTGAAGTTTGAAGTCTTGCAGAAAGTAGGTGAAGCCGTTGGCGATACTCAAACATATCAGCTCTAAAAATGCCAACTACGGGGACGCTGAAAAATACCTCACATTCGAGCATGACGAGTTTACCATGAAGCCCACCCTTGACGCAGACGGGCGGCTCATACCGAGGGTAGACTACCGCATATCCTCTCTGAATTGTGGCGGGGAGGATTTTGCCGTTGCCTGTATGCGCTCCAATCTCCGCTACGGCAAGAACCAGAAACGGGAGGACGTAAAGAGCCACCACTACATCATCAGCTTTGACCCACGGGACGGCCCGGACAACGGCTTGACCGTTGATCGGGCGCAGGAGCTGGGCGAGAAGTTCTGCGCCGAGCATTTCCCCGGACACCAGGCCCTTGTCTGCACCCACCCGGACGGACACAGCCACACCGAAAATATCCATGTGCATATCGTCATTAACAGTCTGCGGATTGCGGAGGTTCCCATGCTGCCCCACATGGACAGGCCAGCGGACAGGAAAGCAGGCTGCAAGCACCGCTGTACGGACGCAGCTATGAACTATCTGAAAGCCGAAGTCATGGAGATGTGCCACAGCGAGGGGCTTTACCAGATAGACCTTTTGAACGGCAGCAAAGAACGCATTACCGAGCGTGAGTATTGGGCGCAGAAGAAAGGACAGGCTGCCCTTGACAGAGCCAACGCCCCTATTGCTGCGGACGGTATCGCGCCCCGGCAGACCAAGTTTGAAACGGATAAGGCGAAGCTGCGCCGGACTATCCGGGAAGCCCTTGCCGCTGCTTCCGGCTTTGATGAGTTTGCCGCCCTGCTTCTCCGGCATGGTGTGACCGTCAAGGAGAGCCGGGGGCGGCTAAGTTACCTCACGCCGGACAGGACGAAGCCAATTACCGCCCGGAAGCTGGGGGACGATTTTGACCGGGCTGCTGTCCTCTCCGTTTTGGAGCAGAACGCCGCCAGAGCCGCCGAAAAACCCGCAGCCATAGCGGAATACCCCGGCAGTATCAAAGACCGCTTACGGACGAAAAAAGAAGCGAAAAACGCCCCGAACAATGACGCTGTACAGCGCATGGTAGACATAGCCGCCAAGCGAGCCGAGGGGAAAGGACGGGGCTATGAGAAGTGGGCGACCATGCACAACCTCAAACAGATGTCGGCTACCCTCATGCTCTACCAGCAGTATGGCTTTTCTTCCCCGGACGAGCTGGACGCTGCCATTTCCGCAGCCAACACCGCCACGCAGGAGAGCCTTGCCGGACTGAAAGGGCTGGAAGCCGCTATCCGGGAGAAAAAGGAATTGCAGCGCAACCTTTTGGGCTATATCGGCACGAAGCCCGCCCGTGACGGTCTGAAAGCGCAGAAATCGGAGAAAGCCCGGAGAGCCTACCGGGAACAGCACGAAAGCGATTTTATCATAGCGGACACAGCCGCCCGTTATTTCCGGGAGCATGGAATAACCAAGCTGCCAGCCAGCAAAGCCCTGCAAAGGGAGATTGAGCAGCTTACCGTCCAGAAGAACGCCGGATATAACGACTACCGGGAGAAACGCCAGCGGGCGCAGGAGCTTCAGACAGTCAGACGCAATATCGACCAGATTTTAAGGGGCGCACCGAGCCAGCAGAAAAAGCGTGAACAGGAGCGTTAAAGACCGCCCCGAAATGATACCGAAACCCTACAAAAATACAGGTATGATATGAACCCTTACCGCAATACTCCCCGACTTCCAAACGGGGCTTACAGGGCAGAAAAAGCCCGAAAATGATACCGAGAACATACAGAAAATGCCCCCTATCCCGCTACACCGATAGGAACGGCAGAAAGGAGCTTACCATTGCCGAGAATGAGCAAGAAGCGGCGGCTGGAATGGTCTTTCTTCCTCAACCACCGCAACCGTATCACTTACAACGACCTATGCCGGGGCTGCACCCGTGACTGCAAACAGAGCTTCCGGGCGGTTATCATACTATGCCCTCGCTATTATTCCAAACGCTGGAAAAAGGAGGACGCAGCCTATGGCAGATAACCGCAAATATTACTACCTCAAGCTGAAAGAGAGCTATTTTGACGATGATGCAATCGTTCTGCTGGAAAGTATGCAGGACGGCGTTATCTATTCCAACATTCTCTTGAAGCTGTACTTGAAATCGCTGAAAAACGGCGGGAAATTGCAGCTTGACGAGAATATCCCCTACACCGCCCAGATGATTGCGACCATTACCCGCCAGCAGGTAGGTACCGTAGAGAGAGCTTTGAAAATCTTTATGAAGCTGGGGCTTGTGGAGCCTTTGCCAAGCGGCGCACTCTACATGAGCAACATTGAGCTTTTAATCGGCCAGTCCTCTACCGAGGGGGAGCGCAAGCGCAGGGCGCGGCTGGCTTTGCAGGAACAAAAAGCCCTGCCGCAGACAGGGGCGGACAAATGTCCACCATATCGAGCGGACATTTGTCCACCAGAGATAGAGATAGAGAAAGAGATAGATATAGAAATAGAAAAAGAGAGAGAGTTAGAAACGGGACACCCCGCCCCCGCCGCCTATGGCAGATACCACAATGTCATTCTTTCCGATACGGAGCTTGACGGGCTGAAAACAGAGCTTCCCGGCAAGTGGGAGTATTACATTGACCGCCTATCCTGCCATATCGCTTCCAGCGGGAGGAAATACAAGAGCCATGCAGCCACGATTTTCAAGTGGGCGCAGGAGGACGCAGCCAAGAAAGCCCCGAAAAAGGGCATACCCGATTATACCTGTAAGGAGGGCGAGAGCTTATGACGAATGGATTTGATGAAATGATTTTGAATATGACCGACACCACGCCGGAGCCGGAGGACTACACCGGCGAGGACGGGCTTTTATACTGCGGGAAGTGCCACAAGCCCAAAGAGGGCTATTTCCCCAAAGAAACCGCCGCATGGCTGGGGCGTGACCGCCACCCGGCAGAATGTGACTGCCAGCGGGCAGAGCGTGAGGAACGGGAAGCCGCAGAGAAACAGCGCAGTCACCTTGAAACTGTCGAGCGGTTGAAGCGGCGGGGCTTTACAGACCCGGCTATGCAGGGCTGGACGTTTGAGAACGACAACGGCAAGTGCCCGCAAATGGAACACGCCCATTTCTATGTGGAGAACTGGGAAACCATGAAAGAGCGCAACATTGGCTATCTGCTATGGGGCGGCGTTGGCACAGGCAAGAGCTATTTTGCGGGCTGTATCGCAAATGCCCTTATGGAGCGTGAAATCCCCGTGTGCATGACAAACTTTGCATTGATATTGGGTGACCTTGCCGCCAGCTTTGAGGGCAGGAATGAATATATCTCCCGACTTTGCAGCTTCCCGCTGCTTATCCTTGACGATTTTGGAATGGAACGGGGAACGGAATACGGCTTAGAGCAGGTCTACAACGTGATTGACAGCCGTTACCGCAGCGGCAGGCCGCTGATCGTCACGACTAATCTCACGCTGGAGGACTTGCAGCACCCGGAGGACACCGCCCACGCCCGCATTTATGACCGTCTGATTGAAATGTGTTCTCCTGTCCGCTTTACCGGGAGCAACTTCCGAAAAGCCACGGCGCAGGAGAAAATGGGACAACTGAAAAAGCTGATGAACAGAAAGGAGAGCCGCCTATGACCAACACCCCAAAGAATGACCGCAGCACCCGCCGCCCGGATTGCGTGACGGAAATCCGCATAGGTAATTCTGTCCTTGTCGTTTCCGGCTATTTCAAGCAGGACACCACCGCCACCGCCGCCGATAAAATGCTGAAAGTGCTGGAAGCGGAAGCTGCTACACAAAAATCGGCAATTTGACGGGACGTAAAGAAGCAGAAAGGACTGTACAGCCAGCCCCGGCGTGTGGTATGATAGTCATACGGAATAGTGGGGCTGGCTGTCGGAAATGGAGGACACTATGTTAAGACAGACCACCCGAAACCTTATTACCGCCCTTTATCCGAGATTATCCCACGAGGACGAGCTGCAAGGTGAGAGCAATTCTATTTCAAACCAGAAGCGTATTCTTGAAACCTATGCGAAGCAGAACGGCTTTTCCAATCTGCAATGGTACACAGATGACGGTTATTCTGGGGCGAACTTCCAAAGACCCGGTTTTCAAGCCATGCTTGCGGACATTGAAGCCGGAAAAGTCGGCACCGTTATCGTCAAGGATATGTCACGGTTAGGGCGAAACTATCTGCAAGTGGGAATGTATACGGAAATGATTTTCCCACAGAAAGGCGTCCGCTTTATCGCTATCAATGACGGAGTGGACAGCGCACAGGGCGACAATGATTTTGCCCCTCTGCGGAACATTTTTAACGAATGGCTGGTGAGAGATACGAGCAAGAAAATCAAAGCAGTAAAACGGTCTAAGGGTATGAGCGGGAAGCCCGTCACGAGCAAACCCGTATACGGCTACTTTATGGACGAGGACGAAAATTTTATCATTGACGGGGAAGCCGCCCCTGTTGTGCGGCAGATTTACAGCTTGTGCCTTGCCGGGAACGGGCCGACCAAGATAGCCCGTATGCTCACAGAGCAGGAGATCCCCACGCCGGGAACGCTGGAATACCGTCGGACGGGAAGCACCCGCCGCTACCACCCCGGCTATGAGTGCAAGTGGGCGACCAATACCGTGGTACATATCCTTGAAAACAGGGAGTACACGGGCTGTCTGGTAAACTTCAAGACGGAGAAGCCGTCCTACAAGACCAAGCACAGCGTAGAGAACCCCATTGAGAAACAGGCGATTTTCGAGAACCACCATGAGCCTATCATTGACACCCAGATGTGGGAGCGTGTGCAGGAGTTACGCAAGCAGCGCAAACGCCCGAACCGCTATGATGAAGTGGGCTTATTCTCCGGCATACTCTTTTGTGCCGACTGCGGCAGCGTCCTTTACCAGCAGCGTTACCAGAACGCCACCCGCAAGCAGGATTGTTATATCTGCGGGAGCTACAAGAAGCGTACCCGTGACTGTACGGCGCACTTTATCCGCACCGACCTGTTGACCGCCGGAGTGACCGACAATCTGCGGAAAGTCACCAGCTATGCAGCGAAGCACGAAGCCCGGTTTATGAAGCTGCTGATCGAGCAGAACGAGGACGGGGGCAAGCGCAGGAACGCCGCAAGGAAAAAGGAGCTGGAAGCCGCCGAGAAGCGTATCAGCGAGTTATCCGCTATCTTCAAGCGGCTGTATGAGGACAGCGTGACCGGGCGCATTTCAGACGAGCGTTTCACGGAGCTGTCGGCAGACTATGAAGCCGAGCAGAAAGAACTGAAAGAGAGAGCCGCCGCTATCCGGGCAGAGCTTTCCAAAGCGCAGGAAGCCACGGTAAACGCAGAAAAGTTTATGAATGTTGTCCGCAAGTACACCAGCTTTGAAGAACTTACCCCTACCCTTTTGCGTGAGTTTGTGGAGAAAATCGTTGTGCATGAGTGCAGCTATGACGAGAACGGCACACGCAGACAGGACATTGATATTTATTACTCTTTCGTTGGCAAGGTAGACCTGCCCGAATGACCGCCCGACCTATCCGGCGCAATGCGCAAACGCCGGATAGGAACGGCAAAATTTTTTACACTTCTACTACTTCTTTATCACACATCAGCAAAGTCGCAGGGCATGAAGCAGCCGATGGCGGGCGGCGGTGTCGCGCTTATCGGTATCACGCTGGTGCCCCAGCTTGCCGGTCTTTTCGGTTGACGAAAACGGGAGGCGGGGATAATTCCCCACCTCCCGTTGAACTTCATAGGATGTTCTTGTAATTTTTCGGGAATCCGATTAGAGAAAGGTCGACAATGTCCTTATATTTTTCAAGAATAGCGAAGAGATCTCCTTGGAATTTACTTTTCTGCTCTGATGTTGGCAGACGCCATTTAAGCACAAGCAGATACGCAAAGAGAGAAGAGTTGCTGACTGATGGGTGATCGTTCAAAAATTTCCCTGAAAGATGCGCAGGTGGATTGTAACGGACATTCATGAGACGTCCTGCATGAGAGCACTTGTTTCGGAGTACGGACAAGCAGTGAAGGTGGTTTCCCAGCGTCCTAAATCCAACTCCAAAGTTCTTTGAGATTCGTTTTTGCGAAGATTCGAACATCGCCTTGTAGAGCTTGGAAACGCTTGAAAATGACATTAGTTCCATCATTACCCACAAGGGCATTTTGCCCGCATATTTCTCCATGTGGTGCAGAACGATGAGGCTGTCTGCGTAGTAGGATTGTTCCTTTCCAAAGTTCTGCATGATGTGCTGGAAGCCCTTTTTGTTGAAGTAATTGGCCTCATCGTAATGCTGATCATAGGGAGGTGTCATGCACTTTTCAAGTGCGAAAGTGTTTGCAATCTGTGTCTTACAGTAGGTCTCTAAGATTTCCAGATAACCGCGTAGCATTTGTCGCATATCGGCATCGAAATCATATAGCTTCTTAATTTCTGAGAAGGTATGAGGTGTGGCAAGATTGCTACTTTCAGCTTCTTTGCGGAATTGCAACGTGTACCCCGTCAGCTTGTAATAATTTACGTGACTGAGGTATTCTTCTACAACTTTTTTCTCAGCATCTTTGATTATAATGCCGTGCTCGTTCAGCTTTTCCACTTGTTCCGAGAAAGTCAGCGGTTTCTTCAGATTCATGTCCGTTCCCCACTTCACAGGTAAAATAAAAGGCTGAACCAAGAGGTTCAGCCTGGTCCCCGACACACATTACCTCGGGCAACTCTGTTGAGTAGATAATAACAGAAAAGTGAAGTGAATTCAAGGTTAAGGGCAAAATTAGTGATTAATGATAGTTTTTTCTCAATAGCGCAGTCAAAGCACTGTAGAAAGGAGCGTAAATTTTGGAAGACGTACTCCAGCAGATTGGCACATGGATGAAGGAGATTCTTGTCAATGGCATCATGCTCCAGCTGTCGGGACTCTTTGATTCGGTAAACACGCAGGTTGGCGATATTGCAACACAGGTGGGGACTACCCCGGCGAACTTTTCGCCGGGGATCTTCTCCCTGATTCGGAATATTTCCGAGTCAGTCATACTTCCGATTGCAGGTCTGATTCTCACCTTCATTGCCTGCTGCGAGCTGATTCAGATGATCATTGACCACAATAACCTTGCAAACTTTGAGACGTGGATTTTCTTCAAATGGATTTTCAAGACCTTTGTGGCAGTCACGCTCATCAGCAATACCTTCAATATCGTGATGGCGGTCTTTGATGTGGCACAGCATGTCATTAACAGTGCAGGCGGTCTGATTGCCGGCAGTACGGCGGTGAATGGAAGCGCCTTAGAGACCATGCGGCATACCCTGGAAGGGATGGATATCGCGGAACTTTTTGGCCTGTATCTGCAGAGCATGGTACTGCAGTTCACCATCCAGGCGCTTAGCATTGTGATTTTTGTGATTGTCTACGGCCGAATGATTGAAATCTACCTGATGACCAGTATGGCGCCGATTCCGTTCTCGACCTTCGGGAATCGCGAGCAGAGCGCGGCGGGACAGAATTATCTCAAATCCATGCTTGCTCTTGGCTTTCAGGGTTTCCTCATCATGATTTGCGTCGGCATCTATGCAGTGCTGATTCAGGGAATCACCATCTCCAGTGACATTATCGGCTCTATCTGGGGCGTTGTCGGGTATACGGTGTTATTGTGCTTTACCTTATTCAAGACAGGCTCGATTGCAAAGAGCATTTTCGCGGCGCACTGAGGCAGGAGGTGTTTTATGGCAGCTTATATCCCTGTCCCCCGGGATTTAACGAGGGTCAAATCCAAAATTCTATTTAACCTGACAAAACGTCAGCTTATCTGCTTTGGGGCGGGAGCACTGATCGGTGTCCCGTCTTTCTTTTTGCTCAAAACACTCGGTACGACCAGCATGGCGGTCATCTGCATGATGGTCATCATGCTGCCGTTCTTCTTCCTCGGAATGTATGAAAAGGACGGGCAGCCGCTTGAGAAGATTGCAAAGCAGTTTATCGAGGCCAAGTTCGTAAGACCTAAAGTTCGTCCCTATCGCACCAATAACTATTATGCGGCACTGATACGTCAGGCGGAGCTTGAGAGGGAAATCGAGCATGTTCTGCAGGCTGCATCCGGTGCTGCGAAGAAGAAACCTGAAAGGAGGTAAATGCCTTTGTTTACGATGAGAAATCCGTTCCGAAAAACGGGGAAAAGAGAGCTGAATCTACCGAAGAACTTGAGTAAGGCGCAGGAAAAAGAGATTCTGCAGATTATCAGGAAAGCGAGAAGCGATGACGGAATTCCCCGTAGCGCCCAGGATTCGATTCCGTTTCAGCGCATGTTTCCGGACGGTATCTGCAGGGTAACGGATCGCTACTATACCCTGACCATTCAGTATCAGGACATCAACTACCAGCTGGCACAGCAGGAGGACAAGACCGCAATCTTTGAAGAGTGGTGTGCCTTCCTGAACTCTTTTGACAGCTCGATTCACTTTGAACTGTCCTTCATGAACATGGCAACGGACGCGGAAAGCTTTGAGAAAAAGGTTCGTATTCCCTACCGGAATGACCGCTTTAACGGCATTCGAAACGAGTACAGCCAGATGCTTAGAACCCAGCTTGCGCAGGGCAATAACGGTCTGACAAAGACCAAGTATATTACCTTCGGAATCGAAGTGGATTCCATGCGAGAGGCTAAGCCGAGGCTTCATCATGTACAGACGGACATGATGAATAACTTAAAGCGCCTCGGTGTTTCCGCCAGGGTATTAAACGGCAGGGAGCGCCTGCAGCTGATGCACGCCATGTTCCACATGGGCGACCATGACCGCTTCTGTTTTGACTGGAGCTGGCTTGCTGGCTCCGGACTCTCCGTGAAGGATTTTATCGCACCCACCTCGTTCTCCTTCCTCGGCAGCAGGACTTTTACGATGGGGGATCTGAAGGGAGCCATGAGCTATCTGCAAATCACAGCGACATGGAGTCCAGCCAGATTGTGACGATGCACGTTCAGTCGGTGAATCAGACAACTGCCATCAGGCAGATTAAGCACACCATCACGGAGCTCGATCGAAGCAAAATCGAAGAGCAGAAAAAGGCCGTCCGTTCCGGGTATGACATGGACATCATCCCTTCGGATCTTGCAACCTACGGGAAGGACGCAAAGGCACTCTTAGAGGAGCTACAGTCGCAGAACGAGCGCATGTTCCTGATTACTTTTCTGATTATGAATACCGGCAAGACTGATCAGGAGCTGGAAAACAATGTGTTTCAGGCATCTTCGATTGCGCAGAAGCATAACTGCAATCTTCGAAGACTCGACTTCCAGCAGGAGCAGGGACTTATGAGCAGCCTCCCGCTGGCAAACAATCTCATCGAAATTCAGCGTGCACTGACCACAAGTTCGACAGCAATCTTCGTTCCCTTCACCACACAGGAACTGTTTCAGACAGGAAGCGAGGCGCTTTACTACGGCCTGAATGCGCTGTCAAATAACCTCATAATGGTGGACCGGAAGAAACTGAAAAACCCGAACGGCCCGAACGGCTTGATTCTCGGAACACCCGGCTCCGGAAAATCCTTCTCTGCGAAGAGAGAGATTGCCAATGCCTTTCTGGTGACGGATGACGATCTGATTATCTGTGATCCGGAGGCAGAGTATACGGCTCTGGCCAACTGCATGGAAGGGCAGGTCATCAAAATCAGCCCGACCAGCACGCAGTATATCAATCCCATGGACATCAATGATTCCTACAGCGAGGAGGATAACCCTCTGGCACTCAAGGCTGACTTTATCCTGTCTCTCTGCGAACTGGTTGTGGGCGGCAAGGATGGCCTGCAGCCGATTGAGAAAACCGTGATTGACCGCTGTGTCCATCAGATCTACCGGCACTATTTTGAGGATCCGAAGCCGGAAAATATGCCCCTTCTGGAAGATCTGTACAATGCCCTTTTAAAGCAGGAGGAAACAGAGGCAAAGCGTGTGGCGGCAGCGCTTGAAATCTATGTGAAGGGCTCGCTCAATCTCTTCAACCACAGAACCAATGTGGACATTCAGAATCGCTTTGTCTGCTATGACATCAAGGAACTTGGCAAGCAGCTGAAAAAGCTTGGAATGCTGATCGTGCAGGATCAGGTCTGGGGCCGTGTTACAGCCAATCGTTCCGCCGGAAAGACCACCCGCTACTATATGGACGAGTTCCACCTTCTTCTCAAAGAGGAGCAGACAGCGTCCTATTCCGTAGAAATCTGGAAGCGCTTCCGCAAATGGGGAGGTATTCCGACCGGCATCACCCAGAACGTAAAGGATCTCTTATCCAGCCGCGAGGTAGAGAACATCTTCGAGAACTCTGACTTCGTATATATGCTGAATCAGGCCGCCGGTGACCGGCAGATTCTGGCGCAGCAGCTGAATATCTCCCCGCATCAGTTGTCCTATGTGACGCACTCCGGCGAGGGCGAAGGGCTCTTGTTCTACGGCAATGTCATTCTCCCCTTCGTGGACCATTTTCCGACGGATCTTCAGCTGTATAAGATCATGACGACCAAGTTATCCGAGGTGCAGGCGGCAGAGCACGAAACCGGGCAGGCAGGAGACAAAGGGCTTACAGACGGTATGGTGCGTGCAGAGCGCCTGCCGAAGCAGTGGACAAAGGAGGCGTAAATCATGGCAAGGAAAGCGCCCCGTCTCCGGTTTACCGAGGAAGAACTCACAGATCCCAAAGTAAAAAGAGCGGTATCCAGAGCCGAGAGAGCTGCGGATAAGGCTGAGCGTGCAGCCGGGAAGATTCGGAAAAAACGGAATACGGCGTCAGATACCGCTAAGGAGCGAAGGACAAAGCTTGGCTTTCAGAAACAAGGTGGCAAGGCAGCCCGTGCGGTAACGAATACAGTTTCGAAGAAACTTCACAGCCAGGTGGCAAAGAACAATCAGGACAATAATACGGCAGTGGAGGCGGCAAACACAGCTGCGGAGGCCACGGAGACCGGTTTTCACACTGTCGATCATGCTGTCTACAGCAAGAAGCTGAAGGCCTATCAGAAAGCCGCACAGCTTGAAGCCAAGGCAGATGCGGCAAATGTAGAGGCAATCTTTCAGCGGCGTATGGCGGAACATCCGGAGGCGTTTTCCAATCCGATTTCCCGCATGAAGCAGAAGCAAGCAATCCGGCGGGAATACGCTGCCGCAAGGCGGGCGGAACAGGCGGCGGCAAGGAGCGGTTCAGCCGCAAAGGAAGGCGTGACCGAGGTAAAGTCCATTGCCCAGAGACTTTCGGAGCTGAAAGACAAGGGTATCGAGTATATCGCTGAGCATCCGCAAATGATTCTAACAATTGCCGGCCTCGCGTTGCTCATTATGACTTTATCATCCGCGCTGTCCTCCTGTTCGGCCTTCCTGCCGAGCGGCTTCGGCGCAGTGGTGGCGACGACATTCACCGCAAAGGATGGGGATATCATCGGGGCCAATGAGGACTATAAGGCGCTTGAGACCGATTTGCAGAGGCAGATTGATTCTATCCGGGCAACGCATCCGGGTTACGACGAATACAACTTTCACCTGGATGAAATCGGGCATGATCCCTATCAGCTCGCGGCGTATCTGACCACGCAGTTCGAGGACTACACGAGGGCGGAGGTGCAGGACACGTTACAGCGGCTCTTTCATCTGCAGTATGTGCTGGATATCGAGGAGGTGGTGGAAACGCGAACCAGAACTGAAACGCATACCAGCACAAGCACAGATCCTGTCACCGGAGAGACCTCGGAAGACAGCGAAGAGGTCGAGGTTGAGTATGAGTACTACATCCTCAACGTTACGTTGACCAACAAAAACCTCGGGCATGTCATCACGGAGTCCGGCGGCATGACGGAAAAGCAGGCGGAGCGCTATGGAATTCTGCTGCTGACCAAGGGGAATAAGGCGAAGCTATTCGAGGACGAGGCCTTTGTGGCTTCCGGAAGCGAGTATCTTCCCTATGACATTCCCGGTGAGGCGCTGACGGATGAGCGTTTTCGCAACATGGTCAATGAGGCGGAAAAGTACCTGGGGTATCCCTACGTGTGGGGCGGATCATCGCCCTCGACCAGCTTCGACTGTTCCGGGTTTGTGAGTTGGGTCATCAACCACTGCGGCAACGGCTGGAATGTGGGAAGGCTTACGGCAAATGGACTAAAGAACTACTGCCAACCCATCCGGGCAAGTGAGGCAAAGCCCGGAGATCTGGTCTTTTTCCGTGGCACCTATAACACATCGGGGGCCAGCCATGTCGGTATTTATGTCGGAAACGGGATGATGATTCACTGCGGAAATCCTATCTCGTATGCGTCTATCAATACGCCCTACTGGCAGAGGCATTTCTACTGCTTCGGACGTCTGCCGTAATTAAGGAGGAACACAATGACAAAGCTTGAGAAAATCGGTGCTGATTTGAAGCGTGCCCGCGACAAACAGGCCGTGTGGACGCGGCGCGTCAAGGAACTGGAGAGTCGCTATCGCGAAGAGGAGAACAGCGTGATTCATACAATGGTTCACGCGGCGAATCTGACGCCCGAGCAGCTTGCAAAGGTGATTGCCCTGGCAGGGCAAGGTATGGTTGGCGTTTACCCTGCGGAGACCGCCGAAGCGACCGACAATAAGGAACAGGAGGAGGCTGAAAATGCGTATTAAAAGACTAATGGCAGGCTTTATGGCCGGAGCATTCCTGTGTGGAACCATTTCTGTGACCTGCTTTGCATTTGCCACAGAAACAGAGGGCGTTACTGTGAGTACGGATACCGACGCAGAGGAAGCATCCACGGAGGAGGAAACGCGCTCTGAGGATGATACCCGTCCGCTGACACCAAACGGAAATCTGACTCTGGTTGATGATATCGGCTCGCAGACAGGACAGGGAAGGCAATTTATCACCCTGGTAACCAAGTCCGGCAACTATTTTTATCTGATCATCGATCGAAATGAGAAGGGCGAGGAAAACGTGCACTTCCTGAACATGGTGGATGAGGAGGATCTGTTTGCTCTGATGGATGAGAAGCAGGTTGCCGACTATAAGGCAGCCCAGAACGAAAAAGATGATGCAGCGGCAGCTACCGTTGCGACGCCTTCTGTGTCCGGTGCAGTGCAGGATTCTGCGCCGGATCCCACAATAAAGGAAAAGAAACCCCTCCATCTCCTTCCTCTGGTTGGCACCGTCATTGCGCTGGCTGCCGGTGCCATCGGGTACCTCTACTTGCAGTCGAAGAAAAAGCAGACCGCTGCGCTGAGACAGGATCCGGATGCCGATTATGTGGATGAGGACGGCGAAGAGGTCTATGAATTCCCGGAGGATGATGTGACTAACGAGGAGGAAGACCCAGAAGAGTTGGAAGTTGAAAGCAGCGAGGACGATAATTGGGAAAATAAGTGATGAATGAATCAGGACGGCCCTGAGAAGGACCGTTCTAATACATAGAGTACCTTATAAATTCCAATCACATTGGAATTATAGCTCTATTTCGACATCATTTCGTCTGCTATAGTATTGTCAATGGGAAGTTGATAGTGGAGGTGATGAGAATGCCGGAACAGGCAGTTATCGGCACCATGATAAAGAAGATTATCAAGTGCCGTAATCGTACCCTTTCAGAAGTTGCAGACAAAATGGGAATTAAAGCAAAGACATTCTCGGCGCAGTTGATTAATAACACCGTCACGGCTGATACTTTGTTTCGCTTAGCATCGTATTTAGGTATTGATCTAAACTGGATGATGATGATCTGCGGATATCAGGAACCTGTATCGTATTTTGAGAGAGAAATGGTTCCAAGGATGAATGCTGATTTTCGGGATAATGAAAAGAGGTATGTTTTGGAGCGCCTGGACGATTTAATTAGGGAGAACCCGAAAAGTACATCGATGACACGAAGAGAGCTGATAAAGGAATTTCATAACAACATGTTTTACTTGCTAGATGTGCTTGTTCCCGCGGAATATGAACTGGTTATGATTAAGGAACGAGGGAGAAAAAAATATTATGTCGATACACATGAGGAACCAAAGGCACGTCCGTTTTGTGTTAATAGACCATATACCAGTTGTATGAAAAGTGAGACTCATGCTTTGGACATTATTATTGAAGAAAGGAAAGAAAGATGATGAAGATTATTTTTTGTAATATAACGTACCTGAGATACTATGATGGGCGCATAGCAGGAGAATTGAAGCCGGTATCCGGAGGACGTTGGGTTCAAAAAAATGCGGATGCTCACGAGAAGTGGAATTTCCTGAACATTGATGGAAAATGTTATGGCTATGTTCAGGCAATGGGGGAGCAGATGCATATTGAAAAGATTGGTAAGATATATAGCCAGCAGGAGTCTGCCGATGGAATAACCATCGTATGGTGTGCAGCACATCCGATAAAAGGAACGGTAATTGTTGGATGGTATGAAAATGCGACTGTAAACAGGTTTTTACAATCGATGTTTTCGACTCCTGTAAGTGGACTGGACAGGGACTACTGGTTTTCTTGTAAAGCAGAAGATGCATATCTGATACCTGAAGAAAATCGGACTTTTCAAGTCGGAAGAGCATCAACGGATGGCGCCGGGAAAGGCTTTGGTCAATCTAATGTCTGGTTTGCAGAGTCGGAATACGCGAAGGTAGAGTTAATCCCGAAAGTTATAGAGTATATGGACGAAGTCAGAAGTCTTAGAATCAACACTCTGACCGAAGTCTTTCGCGATTCGGGAAATACAATTCCATTCTCTCCAAGTGAACTGCAAATTACAGAGCTGGAGGAATCTCTATCAGAGGAACAAAGTTTTGAAATTTTGCCATATGCTTACCGACTGTATGAAGATAGTCCGTCTGCGGACAATGCGCTTAGAATTGCCCGAATACTCGATATGTGCTATCAGTACAGCCTCGTAATTATGTGGTATGAAAAGACAGTTGAACTTGATCCCTATGATTTATCTACAAAGAGTATTTTGGCGTATCTTTATCGGCAGGTAGAGCGATACGACAAGTCAACGAAGCTCGGTGAAGCAATCCTAAAGGAATTAAGTGATACTGACGCCGCATCACGTGATGATTTGTATTGCATGCTTGCGGATAACAGTTATGATTCACAAGATTATGAAGCGGCTATTGGATGGTTACAAAAAATTATTGAAGAAAGTGACAACAGGGATTTAATTACCAATGCAAGACATTTGATGGAAAATTGGATACGAGAATCAAGATTATGAAAGAGTGGCACTGCCATACTTACATACCCCTTCATACGCCTTTGCGGCGTGTGGAGGGGTTATTTTATGGAAGGAGAATTTTGAATGAAAAAGAACAAGAGTAGGTCACACGAAACGGAATTGACGGTGGAGGCACTCCGTGAGCGCCTGGAAGCGCTGAAGGATGGGGAATTTATTCTTACTGTTCCCCTGCAAAAAGGAGGTGATGACGGTGACGAAAAAGCCTGATCTCTACGAAGCAGACAGGGACGGTTTTCAGCTTGAGCAGGTCGGTATTCGTCTGGTCAAGGAGCGGTCGCTGTATTCCGAGACAAAGATTGACTCTCCGGAAGCTGCGGTACAGCTGGTAGCGGACGCACTTCTCGACTATGATCGTGAGGTTTTTGGCCTCATCAATCTGCAGGTTGATAATAGACCGATCAATTTAAACATTATCAGTATGGGAACGCTGAACTCTTCGCTGGTTCATCCGCGGGAAACATTGAAGTCGACCATTTTAAGCAACGCTTCGAATGTGTTACTGTTCCACAACCATCCCTCCGGAAAGTTAAAGCCCAGCAAGGAAGACATCTCCATTACAGACCAACTGGTACAGGCCTTTAACATGATGGGAATCAAGGTGTTGGATCATGTCATTGTCGGGAATGCAACGAATTACTATTCGTTTCTTGAGCAATGTACGCTTCCCCTGCCAAGGTCTTCCTATGCCACTTCTTTGGATCAACTGGATTTACGGAAACAGAAAGTTGCTGAGGCGGAATCGGTGGTAGCCAGGCTGAAAGAGACTGAGCATCCGCAGAAAAGAAAAAGGAGTAAGACAAAACCGAAGGAACCGGAGTTATGAAGTATGGCACAATATGAGACTTGTCATTGCCGAGATGCCCTTTGTTTCCTAGGCACTTGCCAAGGTTCTCAGTGCAAACGGACGCTTTGAAGGATACCTCAGAAGAGACGCATTCGCCGGAAGGATTACAAGAGCAGCGAAGCGGGAAGAAGTACAATGCGAGTCTCTTGCTCTCGACGGAAGAGCGAAGTTCAGGTTGGAGTTTGATGATATCCATGATGCCGGATGATACGAAGACAGGAAGGAGACGCAATGATATTTACAAAAGATGAGAAAACGCTGTTGATTCTTTACTGTGAGAAAAACAGAAGCGGAACACTCAAGAATCTGTTTCTCATGCGGGGACAGCTTCAGGCGGATGAGAAAGCACTGTCAGCTCTGACAGATGCCGTAATCCGGAAACTTAGCGGCATGACCGATTCTGAATTTGATAATCTGAATCTCTTAGGTGAGGTGAGGAGTAGCAATGCGGGAACGTAATCAGGAAATTCATGTGCTCCTTCTTCCGGAAGAGATGGAACGGATTAAGCAGAAAATGGCCGAACTAGGCATCATCAACCGCAGCGCTTACGTGCGTAAGATGGCGCTGGACGGCTACTGCATCAACCTGGATCTGACGGACATGAAGGAAATGGTGTCTCTACTCCGGCGCTGTAGCAATAACCTGAACCAGTATGCAAAGCGGGCAAATGAGTCCGGATCTATTTACGCCGGGGACATCCGGGACTTGCAGGCGAGGCAGAGTGAAATCTGGGAAATCGCGAAAGAGATGCTGGCAAGACTTGCGACGATTCAGTAAGAGTCATACAGTAGCGGAGAGCTTCGTTGACATCCTTGCAATACGGGTTAGGGCATTATAAACTGACTGTAAAGCAGAGAAGGAGGTAACGATATGTGGCTGATTAAACTCCCGTTTCGAATTCATTGCACTCCCGATTATGGCAGTCGTTGGTGCGCTGTCAATCTTTTACAGACTCATTCTGGAGGTTGGACTGCTTGCAATCGGGCTGATTTACGTTATCCTCGGTATCGGTCTTGTTAACTATCTGATTCAGCGAAATTGGCTGCAGGTAGGAATTATCCTTGGCATTGGAGCGATTGCCTTTGTAGGCTCCATGTTTGCCCAGGTACTTGCTACAGGTCTGGAGGCTCTGAGCGGAAAATTGGTCGCATTTGTCTTCACTTAAATAGTCAAATAACGTAACGGCCCGAGAACAGAAATGTTCCCGGGCCGTTTTCTTTTGCAGATGATGCGGAAAGGAGTTACAGAGATGGTAGCCACAAGACTCATTGCCCTTCATGCCAATAAGGGAAAGACCATTGCGCGAAGTCTTAGCGACCGGACGGATTATGCCAAGAATCCGGACAAGACCGAGAAAGGCGAGCTGGTCACCGGCTACCGGTGTGATCCCTTTACCGTAGATGAAGAGTTCATGCTGGCCAAGCGTAAGTACGAGCAGATTACAGGCCGTCACCAGAGACGGGATGTGATTGCCTATCAGATCCGACAGTCCTTTAAGCCCGGTGAAATCACACCAGAGGAAGCGAACCGATTGGGTCGGGAACTGGCACTTCGATTCACCAAAGGGAAGTTCGTTTTCATCGTTGCGACACACACGGACAGGGCACATATCCATAATCACATCGTGTTCAATTCGACTTCCCTTGACGGTACAAGGAAGTTTAAGAACTTCTGGTTTTCGGGCCTCGCACTGCAACGCTTAAGCGACCTTGTCTGCCTGGAAAACAGCTTGTCGGTGATTGAAGCGAAGCCAATCGGCGAGCGGGAAAAACGGACGGAATACCCCACACGGACAAGCATCCGTGACTTCATTTGCCGGGATATTGACCGGATACTTCAAAAGAAGCCGAAGGACTTTGAGACAGTTCTCTTTCAGCTACAGCAACTTGGCTATGAAGTCAAGCGGGGGAAACATGTTTCCGTTAAGGGTAGGAATCAGAAGCGCTTTGTCCGCTTATCCTCACTTCCGGAAGGATATAGAGAAGCGGAAATTCGTTCGGCACTTTCCGACGAAGCAAAGCATGAAGGCAGACCACACTCAAGGCCTGAACGCTCGTTCAATCTGCTCATTGATATTCAGAGCAAACTGCAGTCCAAGGGCCAAGGCTTCAAGCGCTGGGCGACGGTCTATAACCTCAAACAGATGTCAAAGACGCTGCTGTTTCTCCGTGACAATAAGATTGATAGTGTTAATCAGCTAAATGTTCTCGCGACAGAAAAGCAAGAGCAGTGCGACCGCCTGCTTCTTTCAATTCAGGCAGCCGAGAAGCGACTGGCGGAACTCGCGGCGCTGAAAACGCAGATCATCAACTACTCAAAGACCAGACCAATCTACGAAGCGTATCGGAAAGCCGGATATAGTAAGAACTTTCTTGAGGAGCACCGGAAAGAAATTATGATACACAAGGCGGCGAAAGCGGCCTTTGATGCGCTTGACATAAAGAAACTGCCAAGGGTTAAAGAACTGAGCCTTGAATACGAACAGGTACTGGAAGCGAAAAAGGCAGACTATGCCGAGTACCGGCAGGTAAAAAAGGAAACGCAGGAATATTGGATTGCGCAGAGAAACATAGCCTCTCTCTATGCCGCAGAGCGCGAAGCAGATGAAGAGAGACAGCGACAGGAAGAGAAGAAGCAAAGATGATTAGGAACTAGGGCAACAGAGAAACACGTCAGTGGCCGGTTCTGCTATCAAGCGTTCCGCAGGAACGCGTAGCCTCACGAAGTGAGTTCTTCTAAGGGCTTGGGAGTTAAAGTGTACCCCTTGTCAAGGACACAGCGCACATTAGAAACCATTAGATTTTTATCAGGCTGTTCTTCTTGGAACCGGCCGATTACTCAGCCGGTCCAGGTTCTTTGAGTGACAGTGGATATACTCCGGTTGTGATGTACCTGTAGTATTCATCCGGAGCCAGCTTTGCAAGCTGCCACTGATAACGTTCTGTGTTGTAGTAGTCCATCCAGTCATCGATGATCCGCTTGACCTGTGAAAAGTGAGTGCAGCCATAAAGGTCGATTTCATCCTTCATGTGCCAGAAGAAGCTTTCCTGGGGAGCATTATCCCAGCAGTTTCCTCGTCGGGACATCGATTGCCGTAGATTGGAATCCTTTAGGATCTGTATAAACTTCAAGCTGGTGTAGTGGAACCCCTGATCAGAATGAACTATGGTCTCTGCCTGAAGGGATATCCCATGTTTATCGACCATCTGTACAATGGTCTGAAGGACAAAATCCACTTCCAAAGACTCGCTGAGCTCATAGGCCAGTATCTGTCTTGTGTAAGCATCCAGTATCGTTGATAGATAACAGAACGTGCCGTTTACGGTATGTAGCTTACGTCTGTCAGCAGCACCATGCGTGGCCCCTTAGCAGTGAATTCCCGGTTAACCAGATTTGGTGCTGTATGACTCGTGTGAGTGGCCTTTGCAAGTCTCCGATAAGGATTCACTTTGCGGATTGGGCAATACAGGCTGTATTTTTCCATAATCCGTCGAATTTTCTTGACGTTCATTACCACCGGCGGATCCAGGTGTATCAGTCTCATGTAGATGCTTCTGGCACCTTTCTTGTAACCTCGGTAGTTATAAGCGATCAGGATCAGTTCAAAGTCTGCACGGTCCTGTGCTTCTTGATTTTCACGATGCTTTTCAGCGCTTAACCATCGATAATACCCGGACCTGGAAACACCTGCCAGCTGGCACATGGTCTATATATCGAGCGGGTTATCCTCTTTCTGCAAAGCGGTATGAATGATCTCAAACTTAGTAGAAACCTTTTCCATGGCTATCGCCCTTGCTTGTCTGGGTGATCCACCGCAGAGATTTTTTTTAGAAAGTCGATTTCCTGATGCAGGTAAGCCACTTCACACTGCAGTCGATTGATCATCTGACGGTCAGTTAATGCTGCTTCAACTTCCGGCGAAACATCCAGTAGTGGAGCCATCCTCTTATGCTTAGGTTCTCTGAACCCAAGTTTGGATTCAGCTTCACCATGTACTTTTTGAGAGATACCGACCAGACGCGATTTTCCTATGATCTCGATTGGATATCCCAAGCGGGGCAGAATCTCTCGGGGTGGTACTCCTTCATTATGGAGCCGCATGTATTCTATTTTAAAAGGAACCGTAAAGCTGAGAGTGTTCTCATCAACATAAGCGGTATACGGATTTTTTCTTAGAAAAGCGAGCTCTTCCTCAGTGAATTGTCGTTTTGCCATGACGCTTCCTCCTGCTTATTCTAGCATGAAGAACTCCCGACGGTACCTAATCTCTGAATGTCCACTTCTTTTCTAAGAGAATTAAGGTAACTAAGCCCCTGCGTGTCCACTTCTAATGCATTCTAATAACATTATGTCTCAGGCCTAATGACTAATTCTGCCGTGTCCACTTTCTGGGGTACATTTTAGCGGAAACCGCTTCAAAAATAATGCTTACAGGTTGGCTAAATCCAGCCATTTTTAATCGATCGGTTTCAGATTGCTGTAGATCTTCCGCATCGATACGGCGTTAGCCGGGTCTGTATATTCAATGTTAATGTCATAACCGTCATAGGTAATGCGGTCTATGATCGCTTCAGCCTCTGTGTTTTCTCCACCGAGTGCCTGATACCACCCCTCTTTGAGGATCTGCGAGCAGAAGATGGTCGATGATTTCCTGCGGCGGCGGTGTACCAGTTCCTTTATCGCATGAAGATCATTTTTAGTCAGCTCAATGTCAAGCCATTCATCAATGATGAAGAGTTTTGGCCTGGCATAGGCCTGCAGGACTTTGTCATAGCGCTTTTCGTCCCAGGCGACCGTACACTCCAGAAGGAAGTCTGCCATACGAACGTATTTCACTGTTATATACTGCTTTAAGGCTTCCATCGCAAGGGCACAGGCAAGATATCCTCTGTTCCATAGTGACAGAGGTTTCCAGTATACAGGCAAACCTTTCTGCACACGTTTAAAGAAACATCATATGAAGCAGAGTATGTCCAGAGTGCCCATTGTACCGACAATGGGCCGATGGAAGGTTGTTGGGGTATTTTGAAGCGGGAAATGTACTATGGCAAGAAGTTCACCTCAAAAGGAGACCTGATTACTGCTGTTGAATCCTACATCAGGTATTACAACACAGAGCGGATCCAGCGGAAGATGCATCTGATGACACCTGCGGAATTCCATGATCATTTCGATGCTGCGGCATAAGAATACCGCCAGCCGATTATTGCTCTGACTGGCGGTAAAGAGCTTTTTAATTATTCACTGTCCTCTTGACGGGTAGCACACCATTGCGGCAGCTCCCTTCCTCTTTTCTCATTTTCCGATCCTTCCGTACCGCTTCGTGATCTCATACAGCGTCTTCACTTCCTTCTCTCCGAATTCATCCTTCAGAAGACGCCATTTCCAGTTGTTTCCGTAGGTGGAAGGAGCGTTCATCCTTGCCTCGTTTCCGTACCCCAGAAGGTCCTGCATGGGGATGATGCAGAGTCTGCTGACGCTTCGCATGGCGGCGCAGATCAGGGGTATGTGCATCCCGGCGTCGGGAGTCGTATGGTCGCAGAAATAGTCTCTGACTGCCTCCTTCTCCTCCGGCTTCAGGCCCTCGGAAAACCAGCCGGTCACCGTCTCGTTGTCATGGGTGCCGGTGTAGACCACACTGTTCTTTTCGTAATTGTGGGGAAGGTAATCCTCCGCACAGCCGGAATCTCTTGAGTCAAAGGCAAATTCCAGGACCTTCATCCCGGGATAGCCGCTGTCCTTCACCAGCTGCCGGACACTGTCCGTCACATACCCCAGATCCTCCGCGATGATCTCCCGTCCCGGGAAGGCTTCCGAGACCTTCCGGAACAGATCCATGCCGGGTCCCTTCTCCCAATGGCCTGCTCTTGCGTCCTCCGCACCGGCAGGAATGGAAAAATATTCATCGAAGCCGCGGAAATGGTCGATCCGCATCACATCATAAATATCAAAGCAGTTTTTAAGACGTTTCAGCCACCAGGCAAAACAGGTCTTTTTGTGATAGTCCCAGTCATAGAGTGGGTTGCCCCAGAGCTGTCCCACAGCGCTGAAGCCATCCGGCGGGCAGCCCGCCGCCGCGGTCTGTCGGCGGTTTTC
>ERZ773076.349-NODE-349-length-24735-cov-3.392585_pt1 | contig 24735 bp, 24 predicted proteins | sample MGYA00580613_ERZ773076 | MGnify/ENA primary metagenome ERZ773076 (study PRJEB29015, sample SAMEA2738005) | human oral metagenome | biome: human oral; feature: human-associated habitat; material: dental | place: China | collected 2057 ...
CTCCACGGCGCGCGCCTCGGTCTCCATGTCGAAGGAGTAGCGGAGCAGCATTGCCGCCGAAAGTATGGTTGCGAGCGGATTTGCCTTATCCTGTCCCGCGATGTCCGGCGCGGAACCGTGACTCGGCTCATAGAGGCCGAGTTTCGTCTCGTTCAGGCTGGCGCTCGGCAGCATGCCGATGGAGCCCGTCACCATACTCACCTCATCCGACAGAATGTCGCCAAACGTGTTCTCGGTCACGATGACATCAAACTGTCCCGGATTGTAGACCAGCTGCATGGCCGCATTGTCGACCAGCATGTGCGAGAGTTTCACATCCGGATAGTCCTTGCCGACTTCCTCCATGACCCGCCGCCAGAGGCGCGAGGTGTCGAGGACATTTGCCTTGTCCACGCTGATCAGGGACTTTCTGCGCTTTGCCGCGGCCTCGAACGCCTTGATGGCAATGCGCCGGATTTCCGGCTCCGTGTAGACCAGCGTGTCGACCGCGATCTCGACGCCATTTACCTTCTCCGTGTGCCGCTCGCCGAAGTAGAGGCCGCCGGTGAGCTCTCGCACGATCACGAGGTCAAAGCCGTTTGCAAGCTGCTCCGGCTTTAACGGGCAGGCCGCCGCAAGCTCCGGATAGAGGAACGCGGGGCGCAGATTCGCAAAGAGACCGAGCTCCTTCCGGATTTTCAGGAGGCCTGCCTCCGGGCGCAGGGAAGGTGCCAGCCTGTACCAGGGAGACGTCTCAGCGTTTCCTCCCACGGCACCGAGCAGCACAGCATCGCTCTCCTTTGCCTTTTGCAGATTTTCATCGGTCAGCGGCTCGCCGTAGCGGTCAATCGAGCAGCCGCCCATGTCGATTTCGGTGAACGAAAACGTATGTCCGAACTTCTCCGCGACATGCGCGAGCACAGCCTTTGCTTCTCTCACAATTTCCGGACCTATGCCGTCGCCCGGAATCAAAACAATTTTCTTCTCCACAGTAGTCTCCTCCTGTGCCTGTCCTCGGGATTCCAAAAAGCTTTCTCTCAGGAAAAACTTTTCTCATCATAATAAAACAAGACGCTGTATTTTTCAAGAAAGCTTGAAAAATACAGCGTCTTTTGAATATCCGTATCCGTCTTACTGTGCCTTTGCGAGCGGTGCAACCCAGACACCGTTGATATCGAGCTGATAGCCGTCCGGCGTCACACGGTTATAGAGCATCTTGCCGCTCTCGTCGAGATAGTACCACTTGTCGCCGTCCTTGAACCAGCCGGTGATCATGTAGCCGTTCGCGTCGAACACATACCACTCGTTGTTAATCTTTCTCCAAGCGCTCTTCACATAGCTACCGTCCGGAAGCTGGAAGCTCCACTTGTCGCCGTTTGCCTCCCAGGTGCCTGCGCTCTCGGCAGCCGCGTTCTTTGCGCGCTGCGCGCTTGCCATCTCTTCCGTGACGACAATATCGTTCGACTCGGTCCACGGTCCGCGGAAATCCGGATTCTGTGCGCTCACGCCGCGCACCTGGAACGAATAGACGCCGGCCTTGGTGAAGAACGAGCTGACATCATGAGAGGTGCCCTGCACGGTTCTGACAACACCGATTGTCTTGCCGTCTCTCTTCCATTTGGTCTCGTAGGAGCCTGCGCCGAGGGACTCGGTCCAGCTTGCCGTGGTGTTCGTGAGGTTTGCCTCATTGATACTCGAAGCCTGCCGTGCAAGGCTCGGGAGCTTAACTTCGACAATCAGCGCATAGGCGTTGTCCTCGCGCGTCGCAGTCACATACTCCGCGCCGTCAATGCGAACCTGGCTCGCCGCATTGACCCGGAAGTAGTAGCCGTCCTCCGCCTGCAGGTGAATCTTGATGTCCGGGACATCCGTCTCCTTCCAGCTCGGGCCCTCGTTCAGAACCTCGTAGTGATTCACCGTATAGCGGCTGCCCTGCGGCTTGATTTCCAGTCTCTCGTCGCCAATCAGACTGCCCGCGTTTATGGTTCCCGTCACCTTAATGCCGACGTTATTAATCGCTTTGTCTGCATAAGCGGTCATTCCGAATGCCGCCGTGAAGAGCATCAGAGCTCCTGCCAGAACGGTTCCCTTTACGACATGTTTCATTGCCATTTCCCCCTTTGAATCGCTCTCGATTTTTGTCCTCGAAAAAAGTGAACAGAGCTTATCCAGTTCATATGATGTTTTTTCTACATTTTTTCTAATCGGACTGTTTATAGAATACCCGATAACCGCTATATCGTCAATGACAAAGAGCTTACATTTTTCAGACTGCACCGTATGCTCGCCGTAAACAAAAAATGCCCGCGCCCTGTATAAAACAGAGCGCGGGCACTCCCGCTATCTCACTTTGCGACATCCTGGATCCGCGATTCGCGAATCACATTGACGCGAATCTGACCCGGATACTGCATCTCCTGCTCAATGCGTTTTGCGACATTGTGCGCCAGAATGACCATATCGTCGTCCGTGACCTTCTCCGGAACGACCATGATGCGAACCTCACGGCCTGCCTGTACGGCAAAGGACTTCTCGACCCCCTCGAAGGAATTGGTGATTTCCTCAAGCTGCGCGAGACGGTTCGTGTAGGTCTCGATGGTCTCGCGTCTTGCGCCCGGCCGCGCCGCCGAAATGGTGTCCGCCGCCTGGACAATGCAGGCAATCAGACTCTCCGGCTCCACATCGCCATGGTGCGACTCCACCGTGTTGATGACAATCTGGTTCTCCTTGTACTTCCGGCAGAGTTCCACGCCGAGCTGCACATGCGAGCCCTCAATCTCGTGGTCAACTGCCTTGCCGATGTCGTGCAGAAGACCCGCGCGCTTCGCCATGCGCACATCGACACCGACCTCCGCCGCGAGAATGCCGGACAACTCAGCGACCTCAATCGAGTGACGCAGGGCATTCTGCCCGTAGCTCGTGCGGTAGCGCATGCGTCCCAGGAGCTTGACGAGCTCTGGGTGGATGCTGTGGATTCCGACTTCGAGCACGGCTGCCTCACCGGCCTCGCGCATCCGCGTATCGACCTCGCGCTGTGCTTTCTCGACCATCTCTTCAATCCGCGCGGGATGAATACGGCCGTCGTTAATCAGCTTCTCGAGCGCAACTTTCGCAATTTCGCGGCGCACCGGATCAAAGCCCGAGAGCACGACTGCCTCCGGCGTGTCGTCGACAATCAGTTCCACACCGGTCAGCTGCTCGAGGGTGCGAATGTTTCTGCCCTCGCGACCGATGATGCGACCCTTCATCTCATCGCTCGGCAGCTGTACGACCGAGACCGTGGACTCGGCGACGCTGTCCGCCGCGCAGCGCTGAATCGCGCTCACGACATACTCTTTTGCCTTCTTGTCGGCCTCTTCCTTGGCGCTGTTCTCGAGGTCGCGAATCAGTCTCGCCTTGTCATGCTTCACATCGTCCTCGACCGAGCGAAGCAAAAACTCCTTCGCCTGCTCGACCGAGAGCCCCGCGATGCGCTCAAGCTCTTCCATTCCTCTGTCGTAGAGGGAATCCACCTCACGGCTTCTCGCCGCAATGCTCTCCTCCTTCTGCTGCAGGGTCTGTTCCCGCTTTTCGAGCAAAGTCTGCTTCTTGTCGAGATTCTCTTCCTTGCTGAGCACACGATTCTCATAGTGCTGTAACTCCGCGCGCCGCTCTTTGGTCTCCCGCTCCAGTTCGTTCTTCGTCCGGAGCGCTTCTTCCTTGGCTTCGAGCATCGCCTCGCGCTTCTTAGTCTCCGCGGTTTTCAGGGCTTCTTCGATAATCTCGCGGGATTTTACTTCCGCGCTGCCGATCTTGCTCTCATAATCTTTCTTCCGGTGTTCAATCGCAAGATTCCAGCTCAAAAAAGCCACAATCACCGCCGTGATGACAACTGCAATGATGATTTGTGACACAGAGCACCTCCTTATTCAGTTTTCATGGTACAATTTATTTTCTTATATTGCGCTTTCACTTTGGGCAATAAGTCTATATTAGCAAATCTTAAGAATTATCGCAAGTAAAAGTGCATATTGCATCTCGAATTGTACTGTAGGAGTACCCTTTGCGAAGCAGTGCCGCAAAAATACGTTGTTCTTCCTTCTTCTCGAGGTCTGCGGCATAGTGTCTTTTCTTAAGTTCCCGACAGATTTGCGCGGTCTCATCCGGCGCTTCTTCTTCGAGCAGCTCTTCGATGAGCTCCTTGTCGACCCCGCGGTTTAAGAGGGCGGTCTTTAAGTAGCGCGCACTTTTCTCGCCGCTCCGCGTCCTGATATAGGTCTCCGCAACGCGGCGGTCATCGACATAGTGCAGTTTCCGCCCGTAGTCGAGCGCGAGTTCCGCGATTTCCTCCGGGTAAAAGCCCTCCCGGAACTTTTTTTTGAGCTCTGCCTCGGTGTAGTCTCTCTGCTTTAAGAGATAGAGAAGCCGCTCCCGACTGCGGCGAATCAGCAACGGGTAGAGTTCCGTCTGCAAAAAATCCGCCGTGAGCTCCCGGCCGACTTCCAGTTCCATCTTTTTGACCTCTCCCCGGTAAAGCGAAAAAGCAAAGTCCTCGTCGGTGAGGACTTTGCTTTTTTTCGCGCCGAGCGGCAGAATTTCCGTGATAATCATTCCGCATCCCGCTCTTCCGTCAGCGGCAGTGTGAATTCGGCGCCTTCCGGGAGCGCCTCGGTCTCAACCGGCGCGAGACCGTGCGCTTCGCGGACGCGGTTCTCAATCTCCGCTGCCAGTGCCGGGTGCTCGTGCAGGAAACTCTTGGCATTCTCTCGGCCTTGGCCTATCTTATTGCCCTCGTAGGAGAACCAGGCGCCGCTCTTCTCGACAATATTCTCCTTGACCGCGAGGTCCAGAATATCGCCCTCCTTCGAGATGCCCTTGCCGAACATGATGTCGAACTCAATCTCCTTAAACGGCGGTGCAATCTTATTCTTCACGACCTTTACGCGGACGCGCGTACCCACAATCTCGCCGCCCTGCTTTAAGACATCGATCTTCCGGACATCCAGACGCACCGAGGAGTAAAACTTCAGCGCTCTGCCGCCCGTCGTGGTCTCCGGGCTGCCGAACATGACGCCGATTTTCTCGCGCAGCTGGTTAATGAAGACCACGGTGCTGTTCGTATTGCTGACAATACTCGTCAGCTTGCGGAGCGCCTGACTCATGAGGCGCGCCTGGAGACCCACGTGGAGATCGCCCATATCGCCCTCAATCTCCGCCTTCGGCACGAGCGCCGCGACCGAGTCCACAATGATGATGTCCACGGCGCCGCTCCGCACCATGGTCTCGGTGATCTCGAGCGCCTGCTCACCGGTGTCCGGCTGGGAGATGTAGAGGTTGTCGACATCGACCCCGATATTCTTTGCATAGACCGGATCCAGCGCGTGCTCGGCGTCGATAAAGCCCGCAATGCCGCCGCGCTTCTGCACTTCCGCGACCATATGCAGCGCGACCGTGGTCTTACCGGAGGACTCGGGGCCGTAGACCTCGATAATGCGTCCCTTCGGAATGCCGCCGAGTCCCAGCGCGAGATCCAGGCTCAGCGAGCCGGTCGGCGTGGTCTCCACATTCATCATATTGCTCGGGTCGCCGAGTTTCATGACCGCGCCCTTGCCGAAATCCTTTTCAATCTGCTTTAACGCCTCATCGAGCGCTTTTCTCTTTGCATCCTGATCCATGCCGCACCTCTTCTCTCAAGTCAAACCGCGGAAGCCGCATTGCAAACATTCGTTCCGCGAACCTTTGTTCTGGTATCAGTTTACCCGCTTCCGGCGGATTTTGCAAGCGAAACTCTTATTCGCCGGTTCCGTTTACGGCAATCGACTTGAGAACCTCGATTTCTCCCTCCGTAAACGAAGTGAGTTCCTCTCCGCGTCCCACAAACTCCACCGTGACAAGGGTGTTGTGCACGCAGAGGATAGCCTTCTTCTTGAGGAGTTTCCCGAAGGGCTCGGTGCTCTTATCCAGCTGCAGGGTCACAAAGAAGGGCTTGTCGCCGTAGACCTGAACGCCCACCTGCTCGGCCTCGACAAACTGGGAGATGTACGAATTCGCGCTGAAAATGGATCTCTCGAGCGCATTTCCGCTGTTCACCTCGGTTGTGACCTCGATGTAGGACTCGGTGTTGTAGTCCGCAACATTCAGGTGCCGGTGATAGAGCGGACCATTCTGACTCGAGTTAAACTGTGCCGGGAGCCGGATTGAGATGCTTTCATTGTCCTCGTTGCCGTGGAGTACCACAGTCTCGCCGCTGAACGACGAGCAGTCGTCCACCGCGCTCAAGTCGAGTTCCTTCATTTTTTCCAGATACGCATCGCCGAGCACCCTGACGCCCTTCCGCATCTTCTTGAGTTCGCCCGCATCGAGGCTGAGCGGCACCGGCTGCATGAATTCTTCTACACCGGTCACCGTATTCGGCTTGACATTTGCCTTATCGACATACGGATTTAAGTCGATTCCGGCCGGGTTATACTCTTTCACCGGAACCGTCGCGATGGAATTCACCATCTGTTCCATCAGTTCCTCGGTGAAGGGAGACTCGGTTCTTCCCCTGTATTCCTCCGCAGTCGTGCCGTATTCAAAGCGAAGCACTACCTCGCGGTTTGCGAGAAAGCCGATGTAGTCAACAAAGTCCCGGACCACCCGGCTCTTCTCCTTCCCGCGGTCCGAGCGATAGGAAAGGCGGAGCCACTTTTGCTTGCCCACATTGATGACCTTGGCCTTCATGTCCGTGTAATCCTGATAGCTGTAGCCTATCTCGAGCGAACGCACGCGATCTGCGCCGCGCCGCACACCGGGTCCCTGCCCCGCCGTCACCTCGAGCGTGATCGTCGCGGCGCGTCCCTGTCCGTCCTCGGTGACCGCCCAGACCTCGTAATTTGCCTGTTCCGGATCGTTGGAGCGCTGAAAGCCCTTGGCCGGAAGTTCCGCCGTGATGGGTCCCGAAGTAAGCGTCAAAACTTCGCCCTCCGGCTTCTTTGCGCTGCTCTTCTTCTCGTCGTAGTTGACGTCTCTGACCTCCGTAAAGGCTGCTCTCACCTCGGTCGGGAACTTGCTGTCCTCTTCGCTCGCCTTGCTCGCCGCAGTTGTCCCGCCGGATGCACTTGCGCTGCCGCTCGCCTTCGCCGCTTCGCTGCTTAAAGCCTCGGAAGTCTCCGCCTTTGCCGCAGTGCTCTGATTGCCGGATTTCGACGCATCCTTTTTGCCGCCGCAGCCCGAAACCGCCAGCGCCGCCGCCAGAGAAAGTGAAAGTAACACTGTCTTCTGTCTCATCTTCATGCCGAACTCCCTTCTCTTTTCCCCGTTTTTCTGTTGTGCTTCCACTGATGCCAAGAAACTTCCGTTATTATATCCTAATTTTTACTATTTTAAAATAACAAAACAGTTAAACTTTCTTAAGGTGCCGCATTCCGCTTTCACAACTGCCCCGCTTCGAGTGCGAGCAGATATTTCTTCCGCTCGAGTCCGCCCGCATAGCCGGTCAGGCGCCCGTCCGCACCGATGATGCGGTGGCAGGGAATCAGAAGGAGCAAGGGGTTATGCGCGACCGCACCGCCGGTCGCATGGGGCGACACATAGCTTTTTCCCTGCCGCGCGGCAAGGCTCTCCGCGAGCTGTTTGTAGCTCGCGGTACGCCCGTAGGGGACCGAGAGCATCTCCCGCGCAATTTTCTTTCGAAACTCGGAACCGCTGAATGAAAGCCGCGGGTAAAAATTCGGCTCCTGTCCCGAAAAATAGAGTTTTAACCAGCGCGCGGTCTCCCGAAAAATCGGGAGTTCGTCTGTCGTACATTCCTCTACGGTTTCGCCTTTTAAAAGCGCGCGGTCATATTTCTGCCCGTCAATCCAGAGCCCCGAGAGTGTCGCGCCGTCGGCGCTCGCGAGGGTCAGCGCTCCGACAGGTGAATCCGCGTGCGCGATATACATCATACTTCCTTCTTTCCGGCAGGTCGCACTTCGCATACCCGTGCCTCAGTCAAAATCCATCCAGACCATGTGCTTTCCGCAGTGCAGGCAGCGGAACAGGTAGCACTGCATGGAGCCGCCGTTTACGGACTCCCGTATCCACTGCTTTTCGTTTTCGTCCCACATGGGGTCTTCCAATACTTCTTCGAGCACGCCCTGTATCTTCATCTCCCTGGCGCCCACATCGCCGAGATAGGCGCAGAAATCACCGCAGTGCGCGCGCCAGTGCTCCTGCTGCCAGCCGATGTAACCGGGCGTGCGGTGAATCAGCTCATCGAGACGCGCGGGATCCGAAACCCCTTCATCGACGGAAAATGGATCCTGAAATTCCCCGTCGTATTTTTGTGCGGCTTCTCCGCTCGCGATGCAGTTCGGGCAAAAATGACTGTCCGCGTGAAAACCGTAAAAGGGGCCTTCGTAATAAATCTTGGTCGGCTTTCCGCAGCAATCACAGGAAAGCTCCTCTTCTGCCTCGCAAAACACACCGGTCTCCAGCGGATGCGGGTGGTAGCGGAAAAACGGGAGTTCTTCCTCCCGCTTGCTCTCTTCTTTGATCTTTGCCGCTGTCTTCGGGCACTTGACCGCAAAGGTATCGCCCCAGTTTTCGGCGTACTCCTTGAGGCTTCCGAGACGCTTTAAGTCCTTTCGATCGCTCTTACTTGCAAGGGCGGAAAAGAGCTCATAGGCACTCTTCTTAAAGTCCAGGAGATCGTAGACATCGACCAGCACGCGCTTGGCTTCCGGCGCGCTCTCCGCCTCCAAACTTTCCTTCAACACATAGAGTGCGCGCACGCTGTCCGCATCCTCTTTCTCCCGGTAGCGTTTCGAGCATTCGATATACTGTCTCTGAAATTCATTCATCGCGCTTTCCTCCCAAGTTTTCCCGGTAACGCTGCCATTATAACAAGAAGCGGCTACCGCGCTCCAGTATCAATTGAAAGACATAGCAACACTCTACGGGATTGCCCCCGCCGCCGCTTCAGCTTCCATGAACGGAATCCCCGCCTATTTACGACCGCGAGAGCTTCGGCAAAACCACCCACACGCATAGGCAAGAGGCAAGAATGACCTCCGATTCACATTCCGGAACGGCACAGCGCAGAAATCAAAATGTAAAAAGACTCTCATAAAAGCTCTAACACTTCTCCAATATCCCCGTCAATGCAAATGCTCCTGTCCGCGATCTCGCCGGGACAAAACGCCTCGCCGTAATTGACACAAGCGTACACCGCGTTTTTGTTTGCCAGCGTCATCTGCCAGAACGGATATTTCACAATGACAGGCGTATTGCCTCCCACGCCGAGTTCAAGATAAAGCACACGGAGATTTTCGTGCCTGTGCAGAAAATCGGAATAAGCCGCGGACGCTCTGTGCCATCCCGCATCCTCCGCAAAGGAATCATCGGCGCGTAGATTCATGGTAAGAGCCGCGCCGTCATCCGGACATTTCGGGATAAGCTCTGCCGGGATACGCATTGTTATTTTTCCGTCTTCCGTCACCCGGAACACGCCATCCGCATCCTTCACAAAACCTTGTGCCGCCATCGCTTTGATTACCCATTCCTCATTGTCATAGGTCTTGCCGTTCCTGCCGTCCACGGTCTGAAAAAGTCCGTAATCCCCTTGCGTACAGAAAAGACGCTTTTGATCAAAGCCCGCTCTCAGGAACTGATGATCCACATTTGTGGTAATCGCAAAATAGTCCTTGTCTTTCACAAGCGTAAGAAGCTTCCGATAGACAGGTCTCGGCGGTTCTATGTAACGGTTGAAATAGATATGCCTTGCCCACCATGCCCAGCGTGTTTCCGCATCGGGGAAGGGGTAGAAACCGCCGGTGTAAATATCGTGAATACCGTACTTCTTTGCAAAGTCGAAGAAGTATCTTTCAAATCGCTCCCCGCTGTAGGTGAGTCCCGCAGATGCGGAAAGCCCTGCGCCGGCGCCGATTACGATGGCGTCCGACATCTCGATTTCCTGTTTCAGTCTTGCAATTCTCTCTTCCTTTGTCCCTGTTTCGAAAGACATACGCCCACCGAAGCACCTTACCGCAGCAAGTCCCTTCCGGATGCTCTCCGAATAACCGTTCGGCATTTCATCACACAAGTTCTGCATAGTATTTTTTGTCCTCATCCTGAAAGACATTGAAGACTACCCTTTCCATACATCCGGGATGCTCCCGCATCCACTTGCTCACGGTTTGTACCGCAATCTCCGCTGCCCGCTTATTCGGGAAATGAAATACACCCGTGGAGATGCAGCAAAAGGCCACGCTCACAAGATTATGATCCACACACATATTCAGTGTGTTCCGATAGCAGTCTGCAAGGTTTTGTTCTAATTTCGGCGTCAGCTCATATCGGACGATAGGTCCCACAATATGTACGACCTTTTTAGCCGGAAGGTTATATGCGTCCGTCAGCATCGGAACAGCGGTAGGCTGCTCGTAATCTCTGCCGTATCTTTCCCGCAGCCGGTTCATCTGACGCTTGCACTCGGCTCGAAGCTGCACGCCTGCAAAGGTATGGATACAGTTGTCGATGCAGGTGTGCATCGGAATGAAACAGCCGAGCATCTGCGAATTGGCCGCGTTCACGATGGCGTCTGCGGCAAGCCGTGTAATATCGCCTTGCCAGACGGAAATGCCGTCCCGTATCACAGGAATGTCCGCTAGCTTAACAATTCCGTTTTCACGGATACGTTCTTTCAAATACTCGTCCTGAATGCGGAGGACAGCTTCGTCCATTCTTCGCGGCATACGGATATTCATCAGCGATCGAAGAATGCCTCTTTTCCCGTCCGTATCCGCCGGTGTCTGTAAATCTTTATATTCATCGGAATCGGCTTTGAATTCTTCTACCAGGTAGTCAAGCCGCTGATTCTGTGTCATTTTCTCGCTCATGTGCTTGTCTCCGTTTCACTCCGTTCGGCGCAAAGCCGCTGTCCCCGGGACAGTGTGCGCCCTTCTTTCCACCGCACCGACAGGACAGACCGTCAGGCAGTTCCCGCAATGCAGACAGTGTTTCCGCTCGATTACATAGGGAATACGCTCTGTCATGATGCAATTCTGCGGACAGACCGCCGCACAACTTCCGCAGCCGATGCAGGCGTCGGTAATGAAATACCCCTCTGCTCTTTTCTCTGCGCCGCCAAAGGTAAAGGAAGATCTTTTTATCGGCTTCTTCGAAAGGTCGAAGCACTCGCCGCTACCTTCATAAATTTGAAACACCGTCAGTGCCTGCATGGAGCCTTCTGTCGGATAGATTTCTTTCATATAGGGATTCAGCTCGAACAATTCGGGTATTCTTTCGTTCCCAAGTTCACGCACCTTACCGCGAACGGATACCGCCACGCAGGACACGGTATTCTCTCCCTTCAAGGCCGTCAGCGCAAGATATTGCCGCTTGACCAAGCGGTCATAAAAACCCTTGCCTTTCGCCGTCAGAAAATATAATCCGCGGCCATCATATCGATGGCTGCCGTAACGGGCAGACCTTCATCATCAACGGTCGCTACGATTGTGGTGTGTATTTCTCTGACGATATATTCAAAATAGTTTTTTGCAGTCATAACCGGCATCTCCTTTGAAAAGGACTCCGAAACTTGTCTGTTCCGGAGCCCCGCTTGCGTCAGGTTCCTTTTCCGAGAATATCAGGCATTCCCCTTCGCAGATCTGCTATTGTGTATTGCTTCCATCCAAACGGATGTAATTTGGGCAGCTATATTAAAATTTACCGTTCTGATTCTGCCATGTATCTTTCTCAGCGATGGTTTCCATGACATCCCAGTGCTCCGCAATCTTACCGTCCTTGATTCTCCACAAGTCATAATAAGAAGTGGGAGCGCCACCGAAACTTCCTTCGGAAACTGCCAGAACATAGTTCCCCTCGGCAAGAACCTGATGCACGGTGTCGTAAATCATCTGAATGCCCTGTTTGCCGAGCGCCTCAAGCGCCGCGCCGAGACCGGAAAGACCATCCGCAATGCCTGCGTTGTGCTGGATATAGATATCGCCGTCAAAATAGGAAGGCGTTTTTTCGGGTGCCTTCCCCTGCATGACATCATGGAGGAAGTTCTTGATGAGCTCGCGGTTCTCCTCGGTCTTATCGAGGTCTTCCAAAGAATTGTATCCGTCAACCTGCGTATGACCGGACGGATTCGGTTCAGCCTTTGCTGCGAGGTTGTCCCAATGTTCGGCAATCTTGCCGTCGGCATCGAAGCGGAAGATGTCGAAAGCGACCTGTTCACCGGCTCCGGCAAAATTGTAGACGGTCTGCAGGAAGACCTTGTCTCCATCCTCAAAAGCACGGATGTTGTTGACGGTCGTCTTCACGGGAGCGCTTGCGAGGTAGGCAACGCTGCCTACGAATGCGTCCGCGCCGGTGCCATAGGCGAGGTTATGCTGAATGTAGCCGGGAGCAAGAAGCGCCTTCGCCTTCTCGCTGTCTCCGCTTGCGAATGTGTTAATGAGAGCCAGTGCTTTTTCTTTGTTTGTCATGTTCGTATCCTCTTCAAAAATCTGCGCGTTGCTTTTTTGTTGTAATCTTTTTGCTTTCATCTAGCAAGCACACTGTATCACGCGGTAGATGTAACGTCAATTGTTATATCAATTTTTTCCAAATGTTTTTTCGGATGAATCATCACTTCAATGCTGCCACCCGAAAAACAGGCCGGCATTCCGCGGCTTCGGAGCGGGACAGCTCCATGCGTCGGCTTTCGTAAAGCGCTTCCTGCTTCTTCATCTTCTGCCGAAAGATTGCTTCAAATGCCGTTAGGCGCGAGAATGTACTGAAAACGATACAGACCTTCTTACTTCAGCCGTTTACAGCAGTAATATCCGATGCACGTCTTACCGGGCATTGGTCTGCATCCCGCACCGTTCCTTTTTCTTTGTCAGTACAAGATTTCGCAAGGTTTCCATTTTTATTCCTGCACTTCAGGCGGTGAGCCGATGCGTTTTTCCTAAGATGGATACAAAAAAGCAGCAAATCTTTTTCAAGACTTACTGCTTTTTGCCGCTATCGCGAAAGAGCCGTTCAATTATTATGCGAGGATAGACCTCTACTTTCAGCCAAGTTACGCAACATCCCGGTTTCAAAAAATAGCAGATACCCATACTCCCATTGCTTATATTAGTCTGAATACAATGACAATGATGCTGACAATCGTTATTCCGAGCGAGATCAGAATTCTTGCAGGGCTAAAACCGTATAGCCTTTCTGGATGCTGTGTATCGTAACGAAGCTGCACGGTGCTTCCGATTTCAGAGGAAAACGGAACCTGTATGCTCTTTCGAGAAATATACTGTTTCCCATTAACCTTATAAGCAAGCTGTGCCCATTTTGAATTGTGAAAAGCAGTCGTGCTCGGAATCGCGGTCGTATAGGATATAATTGTGCCGGTCGTTGTTGCTGATTTATTTTGGATCAACAGGAGATTGACCAAATTGTAGACGCAGAACAGAAAAGCTATTACCGCAATGGCTCCGAGGAAATAAATCTCATTTGACACCTTCAATTTTGACATGTTAATCCCCTTTCCTTGACATCAATCAGTAAAGATGTTCACAGCTCCTTCCGGGAAAAGATACGGATAGACAAGATCATAGACAGCGTAAATATTACAACGCCGGAAATGCCGACAACAATTGCAGTCATAAGATTTGACGAACCTTGCAGAAACTCTATGATATGATGCAAATCGGGGTGAAATAAGCGTACAAGAAAAGTAGGTCCCATTGAAACAAGCAATATAGCAGCAGAAATCACAAGCTGTCCTTTTGTAGCCCCGTATTTGATCATAATCGGAGTATATATGCCGTAAAGAACAGTACTGATCAAAAAGACCGTCAGAGCTTCCGTAACATTCAAGAAATTGAACCGAGGATAAACGGCTGCGATAACTGAGTAAATAGCAAGACTTGCGCCATAGAAGATTAAATAACAGAGGTATCTGGCGATAATGTAGCTTTTCCGGGAATATGGCGCTGCACAAAGAAGCGCTACTGCTTTTGGGCTCTTTTCTTCTTCCATTGCAACAGATTGCATAAAAAGAATCTCTGTCAAAATGACCATGTATAAACAGGATATTATTTCAATCCCCGCCATTTGTGCTGCATTAACCATCAAGATAATCGGAACGAGAATGCTGACAGCTAAAAACGCCGCTGCCATCTTTTTTACCAACAAAAAGTCCTTTCTCACAAGATTAGCGACCATCACTCTTCCCTCCGACATACGCGAGCATAATATCTTCAATGCTTGCTTTTTCAAACAACACGCCCGGCATTTCTTTTTTGACGTCCGCAATCCGATCTGTTAATGCCGAAAATCCATAAGTTGAGATCTTCAGATTTCTGATTAGTCTTTTGTTTCGGTCGTTTAGTAATGCGACACTGCCTTTCACGATGCGGAATGTATCAAGGAGCTCATCTTTACTCTGCTGAAATACAATTTTCCCGCCGTCAATGAGAATAAGTACATCTGCGACCTTATCCAAATCAGAGGTGATGTGTGTTGAGAAGAAAACTCCCTTTCCTCCGTTTTTCATGTAGTCCATGATAATTTCCAGGAATTGCCTTCGCACAAGTGGATCAAGTCCGCTTGTTGGTTCATCCATAATCAGAAGTTCAGCCTGATGGGAAAGCGCCAGCACAAGGGCATATTTCATTTTCATCCCGCCGGAAAGTGTAGAAATCTTTTGCTTTGGGTCAAGATTGAACTTTTCCATGTAGGCGCGATAATCGGCATCACTCCATTTGGAATAGGCCGGAGCAACAATGCTTTTCATATCCTCCATGGACAGGCCGTCATAGAAATAGCTGCCATCCATGATGATGCCAAGGCGATCCTTGATTTCCCGTTCATGCTTGTCCGCATCTAAGCCAAAAATCTTTATTGTCCCAGATTCCTTATGTGCCAAATTGAGAATGGAACGTATCGTCGTGGTTTTCCCTGCACCGTTGGCTCCGATGAAGCCGGTGACACATCCCTCCGGCAAGGAAAAAGAAATGCTATCAAGCGTAAAAGTCGGATACCTTTTCACAAGACCATTCGCTTCAAGAATATTGTCCATGGCTAATCCTCCTCATACATAATATCCACCATCGCATACAGCTCATCTTTTTCGATATCAAACAGCTTTGCGTTATGAACAGCCTTTTGTAAATCCTGTTCGATGATGCGGCGTTTGAAATCCCGAAGTAGTTCCGGATTGCCCCTCGAAACAAAAGTTCCCCTGCCCGCTTGACTGAAGGCAAACCCCTCTTTTTCCAATTCATCATAGACGCGGCGAATCGTCAGGACGCTTACATGGACATCGTTTGCAAAGTTTCGAATGGATGGTAAGAGTTCTCCATCCTCCAGCTCACCTTTTAAAATCGCTTCCTTAATCTGTTCTTTGATCTGTATATACAGCGGAACATCCAATGAATTGGATACAATTATGTTCATATGATTTCGCACCTCAACTGTGTATTCCGTATATACACAATATATACTCAAGGCGCATTATTGTCAATAAACAATCAGAGTTTTTACGGAATGGCAAGACTTTATTTCCGTCATTTTGTCATTGGTTTTTTATCATGCACAGCCAATCGATTGTTCATGGGGTTGGGGAGTAATGTTGCTCTGCCAAGGTAAGAGTCAAGTATTTTTCACAGCGAAAAAAGAGCTTCCCGCCGCAGCGGAAAGCTCTCTTTTATGTTCGCTATTTACGCTTGTTCTTTTCGGACCGCTCTCAGTCTTCCACCAGCGGACTCTCGAGATAAGCCATCACGAGAGCCTCGGTCGCATCAATCGACTCCTTGTTGGTGCGCTCATAGGAGTGGCTCGACTCAATGCCTGCGCCGAGCAGCGCGTGCTTAATCTCCGCGCCCGCGTTCATCGCTGCGGAAGCATCGCTGCCGTAGTAGGGGTAGATGTCCACGCGGTACGGAATCTTCTTTTCCTTTGCGATGTTCACGAGCTTCTGGCGGAATGCGTAGTGATAGGGGCCGGAGCTGTCCTTCGCGCAAATCGAGACCGTGTACTCATCGGTCTGCTGATCGTCGCCCATCGCGCCCATGTCGCAAGCCAGGAACTCGACAACCTTCTCCGGAATCGAGGAGTTGCAGCCGTGGCCCACTTCCTCATAGACCGAGAATGCAAAGTGTGTCGTGTACGGCAGCGCAAGCTTCTCGCTGTGAATGCGATCCAGAATGTCGAGGAGAATCGCAGCGCTCGCCTTGTCATCGAGGAAACGGCTCTTCACAAAGCCTTTCTCGGTAATCAGCGTGCGCGGATCGAAGGAGACAAAGTCGCCGACTTCAATGCCGAGCGCTCTGGTTTCCGCCTCGTTCGTCACCTTCTCATCGAGACGCACTTCCATGTTGTCCTGGTTTCTCTCAGCCGTGCCCGCGTCCTTATAGACATGGCAACTGGTCTGATGAATCAGGATGGTGCCGCCGATTTTCTTGCCGTCGGCCGTGTGCACAAGGCAGTTCTCTCCCTCAATCATGTTCCAGGGATAGCCGCCGATTTGCGCGAGCTTTAAGCGTCCGCTCGGCTTCACCGCGCGCACCATTGCGCCGAGGGTGTCGACATGCGCCGTCACCATGCGCTGGTGCTCATCGTCCTTGCCCTTCACTGTCACAATGACCAGTCCCTTTTCCGTATGCTTCACCGGGAAACCGAATTTCTTTGTCGTTGCAAGCAGGTACTCCTGCACTTCCTTCGTGAAGCCGGTCGGAGAGGGAATTGCCAAAATTTCCTGTAAATATTTCAATGTTTGAGACATACCATTCCTCCTCACAAAAAAATAGGATGCCCGGCAGGGGGCATTTCGTCAATTTGCAAAAGTTATCTTAACACGACTCACAATGCTTGTGTAGTATTTGCCAGAATTTTATTGCTGTCGCAGTTTCAGACAGTCCGGGCAGCCGCCGGTACAGAGCTCACAGGAGAGCTCCTCCGGCACCAGCTGCTCAAAACGCCTGCCATCGATCTCGAAATGGTAGAGCTTGGACGAAGCCCGCGCGAGGAGCGCATTCGTCTCGTCAAACAAAAGATAGGTCACTGTCTCCCCGAATACATCGTCCTCATACTGCGTGACGAACAGGCGGTAACTGTGCCCACCCATCCGGAAGGCGACGCGGTTTCGCTCTGCCCTGCAGTCCGTGACTTCTGTCTTTACCAGGCCCGCGCGGGCAATGACGGCCTCGAGGAGCAGTTCCAAGTGCCTGACGCGAAAGGTCTTCTCTTCGATTTCCCTCACGCCCCCTTCTTCAAAACGCGATACTCCGGCATCATCCGATCGTTCTCCATCAGGAAGGTGTGTGCCGTCGGCTGGTTCTCATCCAAATCATAGAGTCCCATGAGATAGGCATTTAAGCTCGCGCGGTTCTCAAAGCGCAGCGCGCGATACTGCTTCTGAAACGCCAGCTTCTCGACAAACAGAAGCTTCCCGCTGTTCTCCGACACCAGGACCCCGACATGACCCGGAAACAGAATATTTTCTTCCGGCGTGAGTTTCGAGTGCAGCCAGACCGTGACAATGCTCGCTTTTCCGTCCGCAAAGGAAATGCCTCGCTCCTTCCAGGCTTTTTGCACCTGTTCGCACTGTACGCTCGTGTCCTTGGTATCGGCCGCCGGCACTTCCGCAAAGAGGCGCTCAAATTTGCCGTTGTCTCCGCCGCTCCAGAGCTCTACCGGCGCCTTTCGGATTGCCTCTAGATCCAGGAACAAATTTTCATCGGCACTCTCCGCCGGCGCCGTGCCGCCCTCTACCTTGACGAGGGAGCGCGCGAGCATGAACGCGGTAATCCGGCAATTCGTTCCGACAAAGTCGGGATATGCCTTCTCCCAGCGGTCTGCCATCACATCCTCATCCGTGGCATCGCCGACCGCGCTCTGAAAGCGCTCCACCTCGCGGAAAAACTCCTGACTGTCCTCCGCCGGTATCCCGGCATCACTGAGCGCCTGCCGCACTTCCGCCTGACCGCTCTCTTCCTGTAAATTGATCTCAACCGGTTCACTCACACGCCCGCTCTTATGAAAAGAGCTGCAGGCCATGAGGCATAGCCCCATGAAACCCGCAGCTGCGAGGCTGAGCGCTCTCTTGCCCGCCCGCATTACGCCTGGTGGGCTGCGACGATCTCTTTGATCTTCGCAATCAGTGTGTTCACATCGAGACCGGAAGTCTGCGACACCTGCTCCAGATTAACCTGGCTCACAACCGCCTTTGCGAGCGGGTTGTTGAGCGCCGCGAACTTGTCGCTGTACTTGACAAGCTCATCCTTTAAGAACGGATACTGCTTAAAGAGCTCTGCGAGTTTGGTCAGATTGTTGATATCCATGATTGTCTCCTTTCCGAGGCAGCCTGCTGCCTCTCAAGCGCTATCAAAAAGCAATAGCGACAGGACCGGATGTCCTGTCGCTATAGTATAGCAATCCTCTCCACTTTTTTCCATATCTTTTCTGTGAAGCTTTTCCGACCTTCGTCAGTGTTCCGGATGCTGTACCGAATCGACAATCAGCGCAATCATCAGTACGCGGAGCACATTTCTCTCATCCGGCACGTCGATTGCATAGGTGTCGTGAACTTTGAGATAAGCCTTGGAGATATTCGCAATCTCTCTGCCCTCCGCATCCGTCACTTGGTATTCGTGGTCCATGAAGTTGCCCTGCACCGTCCAGCCGGACTCCTCCAATTCGTAACGCGCGCGAAAGAGCGTGACTTTCTTGGCCATCCGATCTATCTTCTCGCCGCCCGCGAAGAAATTGTAGTGCGGCAAGAGGTGAAACATCTCGAACTTCGTATAGCCGAGTTCTTCACCTTCGGCGTTCTGAATGCGAAGCTCCGGCGCAATCGCAACCTTTCCGTTGACCTTAAAGAGCAGCTGCCCTGCCTCATCAAAAATCTCATAGTGATCCAGAATCGACAAAAGACGCTGGCGCATGATAATTCTCATTGCAGTTTTCTCCTTTGACACGCGGGCAAACACGACACTGTCCCGCCATGCCTGCCAGTATAGCATCTTTTCCAGGTCTTGCCCGGAATATTTCGGCGCGTAATGCGTTACGGTTTCGCTACTTCCTGCGATGTCTCTTCGATATCCGTATCCCAGAAATGGTAAATCAGATTTCCCGACCACTGCTTTTTGACATAAGGCTTCATCAGATACTGGCACTGCGGATAGTAGAGCGGTATGGCCATGCAGTCATCCTTTGAGAGCAGCTGATCCGCCTTCGCATAAAAAACAGCGCGGTCCGGCTCATAGGGCTCGCGCCTTGCGTCATCGAGCCAACGATCCACCTCGGCGCTTCGCCCGAAGAGCGCATCCGCCGGTAAATTCGCACTGTGGAAATAGGGATACAGCGCCTGATCGCCTTCGGGGTAGGGATACCAGTTCTCCTGCCAGACGAGATCCACCTGCGGGTCGGTCAGTGCTTCCGCACAGCGCGCCGCGTCTGCCCCCTCGAGCTGCAAGCCGATGCCGACCTTTTCCCACTCCCGCTTCACTTCCCGCATGAATTTCATATTTTGCCGCGGCACTACCGCGGTGAGCGTAATCTGCCCGCCGTAATAGCCCGCTTCCTCGACCGCCTCTCTCGCTCTCTTATAGTCGTAATAATTCTGATTTCTTGCGTTGTTGTGCCCCGGCACGCGGATGTGCAGCAGGGAGCTCGCAGGCAGCCCCGCACCGTCAAGCGCCTTGTCAATGCAGCGCCTGCGGGCCAGCCCTACGGTCATGGCCCAGCGAAGCCGACTGTTCTTCAGCTTTGCACTGCGCGGATTCATACGCAGCGAAATCAGCGCAACCGGATGATGAATGTGCACCTCATCCTCCAGGGTCTTTTTGCAGCTCCGGTACTGCGCCGCATTGATTGCCGTAAAATCGACCTTGTTGTGCCGGTATGCGGCAAAGCGCTGTCCGTCATTTTTATAATACAGCACGCGGAGCTCATCCAGCTTGGCTGCGGTACCGTGGTATTTCTCGTTCCGGACCAGAACGCACTCCTTGTCCCCCTGCTCTTTCAGCAAAAACGGGCCCGCCCCGAGCAGTTTCCCCTGTTTGCCCCAGCCATCACCCGCTGCCTCGCAGGCCGCCTTCGGATACACGGCCGCTGCCGAGAGCCCGAGATTCTTTAAAAAGGGTGCATAAGGATATTGCAGCCGTACGGTGAAATGCCTGTCATCCTGCACCGTGATGCCGCGAAGTTCGCTGCTCTCCCCGCGCTGCACTTCTAAAGCCCCGTCAATCATCGAAAAATAAGTTGCCGCGGGCGATGCTGTCTCCGGGGACAACAGCCTCGTCAGGCTGAAACGCACATCCTCCGCGGTCAGCGCCGTGCCGTCGGAAAAACAGAGCCCCGGCTTCAAGACAAAGCGATATTCAAGCCCGTCCTCCGAAATCTCCGGGAAATCCTCCGCAAGCGCAGGCTCCAGCAGACGCTCGTCCGTAAAGCGAAACAGACCCTCCGCGACCTCATCCGCAATCAGAGAAACTTCCGGATTGTCCGAGCGCTGCACATCGAGACAAGCGCCGGGCTGCACCACCGCAACGCGAAGCACCTTTTTTCCACCGAAATCCGGCGGCAGAGCCGCCTGCTTCTTCTGACAGCCGCAAAGCGCTAGGACCGCAAGCAGGCAGAGCGCCGCCGTGCATCCCGCGTATTTGCCCCCTCTTCGTATCCTCATGGTCTTTTCCTCTTCAGAATCTCTGCCTGCATCGCTGCGCTTGCGGCACTGTCCCAGTCCGCACAGTGCTGCCGGAATTCCGCAATGTGATCCCGATGCTTTGCAAACTGCTCGCGCCGCTTGTCCGTAACCGCCATCATATCCTCGAGATTTGAGCACACCCCGAAGCCGAAGCGGATGCCGCGAAGCTTTGCCCAGAGCTCCCGGAGCGCCGCTTCCCGCTGCTCTGCGCGTTCAATATAACTGTCCAGAAGTCCTATCACTTCGCTCGACTTTTCAAGATCGATCGAGAGCCTTCCGCTTCGCACCGCGAGCGGATCCCGCGGCATGGCCGGAAACGCTTCGAGCGACAGGCGCCGCGGCATAGGGCTGCCGAGCGGCGGCAGTTTGAGTTCCATACTGTCCGCCAGATTCCCGAAGACCTCGCCGAGACGCACATTGCTCTCCTCTGCGGCTGCTATCTTGCCCTCAATGTCATGTGCCCCCACTTCATTCTGCTCTTTCAGCGCCTGCAGCACCGGATGTGCCTTCAGCGCTTCAAGATCCTCCGCCAGCATGCCGCAGGTGAGACCGGCCATCTGTCCGCACGCCGCCGCGTTCTTTCTGCAGAAACTCTGCAGCTCATCCAGCTTCTGCGTCTCGCCCGGCTTGCCCTTCGCTCCTTTCCGCAGCACAGCGAGCGCCCAGATTTCGAGCGCATCCCGGAGACCGATGCCGTCCGGCATTGTCTCGGCGCTTTTCGCGTCTTTTCCGTCTTTTTTCTTCTTAAAATATTTGCTCTGCAAGCCGTGCAGCGTGTAGGCAGTCGTCAAAGCCCCCGCCAGATTCGCATTCAACTCATTCAGATCCCTCTGCAGCCCGTCCTCGATGCCGTTTGTGACAATCGCGCCGAACCGATTCATCCTAAGTCTTTTCCGGAAATTCTCCGCGAGCTTTTTGTATTGTCCCAGTTTAATCTCGAGCAGCTCCTTGACGGAATGCTTCTCCAGCACAAAATAGTCGATTACCGAGGCGCTGAGCAGCATACCGCTTCCGAGAATACTCCGCTTCAAGGCGAAAAAGGCGGAAAGTTCCCGCATCGCATTGTCCCATCCCGCCTCTTTATCCGCCTCCGCAAGCGAAAGCCGCAGTCTGGTCTGACTCGCCTGAAATGCCCTTTGCACCGCATAGTCGAGGCACTCCGCAAACATCGGATTCTCTTTCTGCAGTCTGCTTCTCAGGCTGTCCAGATCCCGCTCTAACTCTTCCTTGCATCCGTCGAAGAGTCCCTCCTCCAGAATCACCTCTTCGGCAATCCGGAAAAAGAGTGTCATGCCCTCCTCAATGATTTTCGCATTTTCCGCCGCCGTCTTTACGTCATCGGCGCCGCGCTTACCGCCGCCCATGAACTCCTGCGCGAGCAGCATGAGTGCCTGTATGACAAGTTCCCGTTCTTCCTGGCTCAATTCCAGCATAATGCGCTCGGAAATTTTCCGCACCAGGACATGTACCGGTCCGTCCGGTTCCGCTGCAATCGGCGCGACCCGCATCTTCCCGTCCGGCCCCTCGACCAGAAAGGCGTCCGGATAATGGTCGTGGAAGGGATCCAGGAGCGCCTCCAGCATATTATAGTCCGCGCACTGCCGCACCACGCACTCGCCGGCGATATAGCCGTAGCGCGGGTTGTATCCGAGCGCGCTGACCGGATCGTTGCTCCCGCGAATCAGCACGATTTTATCGCGGTAACTCTGAAACGCCGCCATGCCGTCCTGATATACCACGTCCTCGACAAATTCCGGAGAGGTCTGGGGCGCATCAATCACATAGGCTCTGGGAATCCACTCTGGGTAGATGCAAACCGCCATCTCCGCCATGAGCCCGCCGCGCGACTGTCCCAGTACTTCAACCCGATAGTTTCGAAATTCCCGCTGAAACTCGGGATCTACACCGGGCGCATCGTGGAGCAGCTCGAGGTACTGCATGGTCGGAACCGTCATCGAGGAAACCGCCTCAAAGGTTCTGTCGCCGTGCTCACAGCGCCCCGTCCAGAGTGCATAGTTGTTCGCGTGATCATGCCAGTCCCGCGCCGTCGTCCCGCGAAACCCAATGCGGTACCCCTGCTTGAAGCCCTGCGCCTCGCTGCCCTCATACTGAAAGACAGCGTTCAGCTGGTAATCCTTTCCCGTCATATGGGTGATTTCTCTGCTCGAAAGCCCCTGCGCTCTCAACATGTCTTCATTCATACAACAGCTGATGTTCGAGACCATAATCTCCCCGAGTTCCGGGTATCCCTTCTCCTCGCTGATGCAGGCCTTCAGGGTGGCAAATTCGTGCTTTTCGGCCTCGCTGAGGAAGTTGGAATCTCTTGCAAGACCCTCATCTATCTTCGCAACAATTTTCTGTATCGAAATCGGCTCATTTGCAAATCCTCTTTTTTCGATATCCAATTTCTCGAGCGGCATGTATAGAACCAAATCGCAGGTATGAACCTGCAACTCTGCTCGATTGCGTCGTTCTTCTTCACTCAGCAGTGTTTCCGGCATTTTCCCACCTCTCCTTCATCTCGGCATTCTTATAATCCCAGTCCAGTTTAACCCGCTCAACCGAATAAACATTGATTTTCAGCCAATCGTAGGCAATTTCATTTCCCTCCTGATCACAATAGCGAAGGTATAAGCTCAACCCCCAGTTACGTTCTACCAACTGCTTTCTCAGCTTTTCTATAGCTTCTTCACGCTTATCAAAATCGCTATTAACAGTTACCGAAACCGCAAGGTTCTCTACTGTATTGAGATACTCCTCCAATCCGGTTTCCGGGCCATAATCCTGCCAATCCGGCATCGGCATGGCTCCGCCAACCAAAGTATATTTTCCTTTTCCAAATGCCTCATCGAAAAGCGGGACATAGGCTTCCCACATCCTTTTCTGATAGCGCACACACATATAATTATCCCGGTAGTGAGCACCGTTTTCATCCCACCAGTAATCTCGAATGATTGGAAAATGAAAATACTCGCTTCCGTGCGGAAATTTATCCGAATAGAATTTCACACTACTCACTCCGGTATGCTCATCTTCCGTTTCCGAAAAAAACTGAAAATGATCTCCGAATTTCCGATACTTCCGGTTCATATACTGTTCCACGGCATGGGCATACCCGAGGCGACGCTTTTCCTCCCGATAGACACACTTTCCCAGCTGCACCGCCAACCACAGCGCCAAAAGCGGCAGCAAGATGCGTTTTATCCGCTTCTTTTGCCTGCGCTCCTGTTCCTCCTGCCCGCGTTCTTCCGTCGTCATGATTTCTCCTCGAAATAACTTTCTGCTCTATGTCTGCTATATACCGGCGCTGGCATGTTTCCACCTTTCTTTCATCTCAGAATTCTCAAATACCCAGTCTAATTTAACTCGCTCAGACGAATAAGTATTGATATCTAACCAATCAAAGGCAATTTTATTCCCAGCTTGATCAAAATAACTAATATATAAATCCAGTCCCCAATTACGTTCCAGCATGCGCTTTCTCAGTACCTCGATGGCTTCTTCGCTTTTTGTAAAATCGCCCTTTACATTCAATGCGATTGAAAAACCCTCTGCTGTATTGAGGTATTCCTCCAGTCCGGTTTCCGGTCCGTAATCCTGCCAGTCCGGCATCAGTATGGCGCCACCGTCTATCGTATACTGTCCCTTCCCAAAGGCCTCATCAAAGAAAGGGACATAAGCTTCCCACATCTTTTTCTGATACCATAGACACATATAGTTATCCAGGTAGTGCGCGCCGTTTTCATCCCACCAGTAATCCCGCTCAATCGGATAATAACCATAGTCGGCTCCGTCCGGAAACTTCTCCGAATAGAATTTCACAGTGCTCACGCCATCCGGTCTTTCTTCATTTTCAAAATAAAAGCGAAAACGATCCCCCAGTTTCCGATACTTCCGGTTCATGTACTGTTCCACGGAATGGGCATACCCGAGGCGTCGTCTTTCCTCCCGATAGACGCATTTTCCCAGCTGCACTGCCAGCCACAGCGCCAAAAGTGGCAGCAGGATGCGCTTTATCCGCTTCTTTTGCCTGCGCTCCTGTTCCTCCTGCCCGCGTTCTTCAGTCGTCATCGTCCTCATCCTCGTGGTAGCGTTCATCTTCCGCTTCGAGGTCCTCG
>ERZ773076.356-NODE-356-length-24399-cov-9.032903_pt1 | contig 24399 bp, 17 predicted proteins | sample MGYA00580613_ERZ773076 | MGnify/ENA primary metagenome ERZ773076 (study PRJEB29015, sample SAMEA2738005) | human oral metagenome | biome: human oral; feature: human-associated habitat; material: dental | place: China | collected 2057 ...
AAGCTATAAAAATCTTTTTTATATTTGGAATTTTCTTTAACTTCTTTAAAAGTTCCACTTGATTATTATGATTTACTTGAAGATGAGGACATTTCTTAGGATATAGACATCTCCTATCAGGACAAGCCCCCAATTTCAATTTTTTCTTACATTCAAGTCCATACATATTTGCTGTTGGTCCACCTACATCAGAAATATTCCCATGAAACTTTGGTGTTTCAGCAATATTTTTAACTTCTTCTACTATTGAGCTTTGACTTCTTGACATAATAGTTCTGCCTTGATGAATTGCTATTGCACAGAAATTACATTCTCCATAACAACCCCTATGAGTTGTAACAGAATATTTTATAGTATCCAATGCTCTAACAGTTCCCATTTTTTTATAATAAGGATGTACATCTCTGGCAAATTCCATAGAATAAATTTTATCCATTATCTCTTCTGAATAAATTTCTGATGGAGGATTTTGAATTAAATATCTATCATCACATTTTTGGCAAAGCCCCTTTGCTGTTATAGGGTCACAATTCAAATAAAAAGTATGAAATGCTTCTATAAATTTATCTTTATCTGCAAGACATTCAGAATGAGAAGGCAAAGATAAATAATTTTCTTTCATTTCCTTACTCAAATAACAAAGTCCTCTAATATTTTTCCAATCTTCCCCATTTTTTAAAGCATTTGCTAGTTGTAACATAGACATTTCTCCCATACCATAGGATAAAATATCTGCCTTAGCATCAAATAAAATAGGTTTTCTCAATTTATTAGTCCAATAATCATAGTGAGTTATTCTTCTTAAACTTGATTCAATACCACTTATTACAATTTTTTTTGTAGTTCCTTTAAAAAATCTACGAATCATATTTGAATAAACTAAAACTGCTCTATCTGGTCTTTTATTATTTATTCCACCTGGTGTAAAATCATCTTGTTGTCTTCTCTTTTTAGTTGCAGTGTAGTTTGCAACCATAGAGTCAACACAACCACCAGATACAGCAAAAAATAAATTAGGTTCTCCTAAACGAGTTATATCTTCAGGAATATCAACTTCTGGTTGGGCTATTATCCCAACCTTAAAGCCATGTTCTACAAGCCATTTCCCAACCAATGCACTTCCATTATATGATGTATCTAAATATGTATCTCCTGAAATCAGAAGAACATCAATACTATCCCAACCTAGATTTTTCATTTCCTCTTTTGTAGTTGGTAAAAATTTCATCTTTTATTACCTTTCTGCATTTAACTTTACAATTTCTACTATAACATCTGTTGCCTTTTCCATACTTTCAAGAGCAACAAATTCATATTTTCCATGGAAATTTTCTCCACCAGCAAAAATATTTGGTGTAGGCAATCCCATAAATGAAATTTTAGAGCCATCTGTTCCACCACGAATAGGTTTTATAATTGGTTTTATTCCTAAATTTTCCATAGCTTGTTTTGCTATATCTACAACATACATATGGTCTTTTATAATTTCTCCCATATTATAATATTCATCTTTTAGTTCAAGTGTAACAAGCTCTTTACCATATTTTTTATTTATTTTTTCAACTAATTTTTTTACAAATTCTTTTTTTGCTAAAAACTTAGCTTTATCATGGTCCCTTATAATATAAACTACTTCTCCTTCTTCACAATTAGATTTCATTTCATCTAAGAAATAAAAACCTTCATATCCTTCTGTTTTTTCAGGAACTTCATCTTTTGGGAACATTTCTATAATTTCACTAGCAATCAAACTTGCATTTATCATTTTGCCTTTTGCAGTTCCTGGATGAACACTCACACCTTTTATTTTAAATTTAGCCTGAGCAGCATTAAAACTTTCATATTCTAATTCTCCAACAGGTCCACCATCCATAGTATAAGCATAATCTGCTGCAAATTCTTTTACATCAAAATAATCTGCTCCTCTACCAATTTCTTCATCTGGTCCAAAAGCTATTTTTATATCTCCATGCTTAATTTCAGGATGTTCTTTTAAATAGTTAACTGCTTCAATAATTTCAACTATTCCTGATTTATCATCTGCTCCAAGTAAAGTTGTACCATCTGTTGTAATTAATGTTTCAGAGATATAATTTTTTAAATTAGGAAACTCATCAACTTTTAAAACTATATTTTGTTCTTTATTTAAAACTATATCTTTTCCATCATAGTTTTCTACAATTTGTGGATTAATTCCTTCTGCATTAAAATCTGCTGTATCCATATGTGCAATAAAACCAATAGTAGCAACTTTTTTATCAATATTACTTGGTAAAGTTGCATTTACAAAACAAGCCTTATTTATAAAAATATTACTTAATCCTAATTCTTCTAATTCTTTTTTTAACATCTTGGCAAATTCCATTTGTGATGGTGTTGATGGAATTGTTTCACTTGCCTCATCTGAACGAGTGTTAAATTTTACATACTTTAAAAATCTTTCTTTTAATGTTACATATTTTTTTGAATCCATTTTTATTTCACTCCCTTTTATAAAATTTATTTCATCATATAATTATACTATTAATTTAGATAAAATATCAATATCTAAAAAAGATTAACTATTATAAAATAAAGTTAATCTTTTTTTATTATTGGATACCCAATATTTATATAATTTGATTTTATACAATAAATCTGTGAGCATAGCTCATTAAAATTAAATAATTCTATATCTTCTTCATTTAAAATTTCTTTTAAATTTCTATTAGAAGTTAAAATTTTTCTTTCACTATAATTTTCTGATTTTTTTAAATAATTCAAATATTTTTGTCCTCTTGCTGAAAAACCTAAAATCTTAACAAAAGGAACTTTATTTTTTACTCTTTCAGTTACATTTTCAGTTAAACCAAATAAAGAATGTAACAATATTCTTTGCAGCCTTGAAATAGTTATTCTTTTTGTTAGAACTTCATTAAAAAAATCTTCAAAACTTAAATTTTCAAGCGAATATTTATACAATCTATTTTCTAAACCTATCTCTAAGTCTTGAATATTTTTTAACTCTGAATGATTTTTTATTATATTATATTTTATTAAATCATAAAAATCACTTAGACATGAAAAAACTACAAAATTTTCTTCTAAAATTTTATATGAAAGCTTTGGAACTAGATTTTTAATTTTATTTAATTTATCTTCTTTTTTCTTATTATAATCTAACAAAATTTTTCTAATATAAGTTGCACTTGCAAAATTGTCTTTTTCATCATCATAATAGCCTGTTTTCTCTCTTTTTATACAATATGCCTCAATCTTAGAATTTATAGTCTTTATTGCCCTTAAATATTCCAAAGCCAATATATCATTAGAGCCTAATTTTTCATCAAATAAGGCTTTTGAAAATGCAGTAGGATATGAAAGTCCCCCTGCTAAAAATCCTCTTAAAGAAAGTTCAAACTCTTTTGTCAAAGAGATAGTTGCTATTCTTTTCAATTTACCTAAATCATTACTTTCAGAGCCAAAAACTATGTGACTACAAGAAAGTTTATTTAAAAGATTTACTGAACTTTTTGCAAATATTTCTGCACTTTGAGTGGAATAAAAGGCAGGTAACTCTATCACAATATCAACTCCTTGTGATAGAGCTATCTTTGTTTTTTCAAATTTATTGATAAGAGATGGCTCTCCTCTCTGAACATAATCACCACTCATAACAGCAATTTTTATATTATCTTCAAAAAGTCTATCTATCTCTTGAATGTGATGTAGATGTCCATTATGAAAGGGGTTGTATTCAACTATTAAACCTACTACATTTTTAAACATCTACCTCACCCCTAAATTTATTTTTTTAAATCATTATAAGTTTTGATTGCACCTTTTATATATGCTTTTTGTAATGTGTAATCATTTGGATATTCTGCTTTTGCATTTTGTTCTATTTTATCCAAATCTGCTTTTGGAATAGATGATGAACTTAAAATAGAATTTATTTCTTCTTTACTCTTTTGATTTTCAGCCTCTGTTCTTTGTTGAACTGCATTTTGCTCTTCTCTAATTCTATTTACTAATCCTTTATAATCATTAATTTCATCATTTACTCTTGATAATTGTTTAGGATAATTTCCTCCATACATAGCTTCTAATCTTTTTATTATAGTTTGTTTATCAACTTCTGGTATCCCTGAATTATCTAATCTATTTATCATTTCTAAATATGAATCTTTATACCAATCATAATTTTCTCTTCTTTCTGAACCAGAATAACTAGAGACTGCTGAACGAATATTTCTCTCAACATTATCTGACAAATCATTTATCCCTGCAAATGATGCAAAAGATACTATTAAACAAGACATTAAAATTAATTTTTTCATTCTCTATTCCTCCATTTAAAATGATTCAGGTGCTTTTAATACTTTTAAATCTTTATCCATTTCAAATATTAAAGGCTTACCAGTAGTTAAATTTAGATTCAATATATCCTCATTTGAAATATTTAATAAATATTTTATCAATGCTCTTAAACTATTTCCATGAGCAGCAACTATAACATTTTTACCTTCTTGTAAACTCTTTGAAATATCTGAATGCCAATAAGGTAAAACTCTTGCTATTGTATCTTTTAGACTTTCTCCTAATGGAATATCAGAATCAACTAAATCTGCATATCTTCTATCTGATTTCGGATAATATTCACTATTTTTATCTATTGATGGAGGAGCTACATCAAAACTACGACGCCAGATATGTACTTGTTCATCTCCATATTTTTTTGCAGTTTCTGCTTTATTTAATCCTTGTAATGCTCCATAATGTCTTTCATTTAATCTCCAAGATTTGTAAACTGGAATATATAATTCATCCATTTCTTCTAAAACTATATTTAAAGTTTTAATTGCTCTTTTTAGATATGATGTATAGGCAACATCAAAAACAAGTCCCATTTCTTTTAAACTCTTCCCTGCTGCTTTTGCTTCTTCTACTCCCTTTGGACTTAAATCCACATCTTTCCAGCCTGTAAATCTATTTTCTAAGTTCCATGCACTTTCTCCATGACGAATTAAAACTAATTTCATTTATTACCTCCATAAAATTTATTTCTTCTCAATTATTCTACTATATTTACCATTACATTTCAAATATTTTTATTTTTTCTGTATAAAAATGGTATAATATTTAAAAATAATTAAAGAGGTTTTTATATGAATAAAATTTTAGAAACTTTACTGGAAGAAAAAAAAATAAAATTAAAGAGAAGTCTTTATCATTTAACACAAATTAATTTCTCATATAACTCTAATCATATTGAGGGAAGTCAACTAACAGAAGAACAAACTCAATATATTTATGAAACTAATTCTTTTATAAGTGATAAAGAAAAAGTTGTGTATATTGATGACATAAATGAAACAATCAATCATTTTAAATGTTTTGATTATATATTAGAAAATATAAATATTTTAGATGAAAATTTAATAAAAGCTTTACATAAAATTCTAAAAAATAATACTTCTGACTCTCAAAAAGACTGGTTCAAAGTGGGAGATTATAAGCTAAGAGCAAATTTTATAGGAAATACAAAAACTACAAGTCCAAGTAATGTTTCAAAAGAAATAAAAAAATTACTTGATGAATATAATTCTAAAATTAAAATAATATTTGAGGATATTATAGACTTTCATTATAAGTTTGAGGATATACACCCTTTTCAAGATGGAAATGGAAGAGTTGGTAGACTTATTATGTTCAAAGAATGTTTAAGAAATGATATTGTCCCTTTTATTATAGATGAAGAGCATAAATTATTTTATTATAGAGGTTTAAAAAATTATAAGGAAGATAAAGCTTATTTAATTGAAACTTGTCTTTCTGCACAAGATAAATATATTAAATTACTAAATGATTTAGAAATTTTTAAATAAAACAAGGAGTGATAATTATGCAACCAACAAAAGAATGGTTAGAAAAATGGGAAAAAGTAAAAGATAAGTTACACCCTAACAGTAATCTTGAAGATTATTTTACTTCAAAGGAAATTGCTGGAAAAGAAATAGATGTTATGGATATTGGACCTTGTTCTGTTCCAACTGGAGGGTTTTTAGTTGGAGATCCTCTTGTTTATTTAGGTAGTAAATATGAAAAAGAATACTTCCAAAAAATTCCAACAGGTGAATTTAAAACAGAAGTTTGTGTTGTAAAAGCTAATGATGAAGATTGTGATAGATATGCAGTAGTTAGATTGAAATTTAATGATAATGAAATCAGTTATTTTGAAGAAGCTATGAAAGGTATAGAAGACTTAGAAGATATTAATGAAGGAGATTTCTTTGGCTTTAATGTTGATGCTGGACTTGCTTGTATCTGTGATAAAAAATTACATGACTTATATTGTGAATTTTACGAAAAGTTTGCAAAAGAAAATCCAGATGGAAATATTTATGATGATTATTTTGCAAAACTATTTGAAGAAAGCTATAAAGATAATCCAAAATATCAAAGAGATGGTGGAGATTGGATAAATTGGAATATTCCTAATACCAATTATCATTTACCTATTTTTCAATCTGGTTTTGGAGATGGAGCTTATCCTGTATATTTAGCTTATGATAAAGATGGTAATGTATGTCAACTTATTGTCGAACTTATTGATATTGAATTAGCTTATTCTGAAATTGATGAAGATGATGACGAATAACATGTTAAAAAAATTTAAAATTTTATACATGTTCTAATGATATGTTAAAATTTTAAAAAAAATTATACATATATAGTTAAAATAACTTAACCAAATTAGTTTACAAAATCTAATTTTTGTGATATTATTTAGTAAATTGGTAAATAATTAAGGAGAACATATGTTTTTGCAGAGAACTGAACTATTAATTGGTTCTGATAACATAGAAAAATTAAAAAATTCTAATGTTATTGTTTTTGGACTTGGTGGTGTCGGTGGTGCTACTGTTGAAGCACTTATTAGAGCAGGTATTGGTAATTTATCCATAGTTGATTTTGATACTGTTGATAAAACTAATCTAAACAGGCAAATTATCACAACTCAATCTGTTATAGGTAAGTCAAAAGTTGAAGTAGCAAAGGATAGAATTTTATCAATCAATCCTAATATAAATTTAACTATATATAATAAAAAATTTTTAAAAGAAAATATAGATTTATTTTTTAAAGATAAAAAATATGATTATATAGTTGATGCTATTGATTTAATTACAGCAAAATTAGATTTAATTGAATTTGCCACTAATTCAAAAATTCCAATAATTTCTTGTATGGGAACTGGAAATAAATTAAATCCAGCAAAATTTAAAGTAGCAGATATTGAAAAGACTTCTGTTTGTCCCTTAGCAAAAATTATTAGAAAAGAACTAAAAAAAAGAAGAATTAATAAATTAAAAGTTGTTTATTCTGATGAAACACCAAGGAAGCCAATTAATTTGGATGGTGGACGAGAAAAAACTAAAAATGTTGGAAGTATTTCATTTGTACCACCTGTTGCAGGTATGTTACTAGCAAGTGAAGTAATAAAAGATATATGTGAACTATGATGGAGGAATTTTTATGAAAACTATTGGTATTTTTTATGCAACTCTTACAAAAACAACAGTAGGAATTGTTGATGAAATTGAATTCTTTTTAAAAAAAGATGATTTTAAAACTTTTAATGTCAAAAATGGTGTTAAAGAAATAGAAAATTTTGAAAATCTTATTTTTGTTACACCCACATATCAAGTTGGAGAAGCTCATGCAGCTTGGATGAATAATTTAAAAAAATTAGAAGAAATTGATTTTACTGGTAAAGTAGTTGGGCTTGTTGGGCTTGGAAATCAATTTGCTTTTGGAGAATCTTTCTGTGGTGGAATAAAGTATTTATATGATATTGTTATTAAAAAAGGTGGTAAGGTTGTTGGATTTACAAGCACTGATGGATATCACTATGAAGAAACAAGTATTGTGAAAGATGATAAATTTATTGGACTTGCTCTTGATGAAGAAAATCAACCTAACCTAACTCCAAAAAGGATTGGAGATTGGATAACAGAAATTAAAAAAGAATTCAAATAAAATTTTATTTATAATAAAGATTGAAGAAGTTATTGAAATAATAGCTTCTTTTTTTGTAAAAAATATTATAAAATAATTGAGGAGAAGAGTTGCTCAATTAGAATTAAAATTATTTGACCTTGAATTTGAATTAGAACATTTAGAAGATTACTAATATATTTTAAAGGAGTAAAAAATATATGATATTATTTAAAATTTTACTTATGCTTCTTTTTTGTTGTGTTTTACCTGTTGTTATTGTTTTAAAAATATGGGTACATTTTGCAACTTTACATACAGAAAAAAAGAATGAACTTAGAACACAAAAGTTATTATCATATCTTCCAATAAAAACTGTTCCTGAACTTTTAAAAGTTTTAGAAGCTGAAGCTCAAAAACCAAAAGAATATTATTTTAAAACTTATTATATAACAACAGAGTTACATTTTAATGATGTGTGTTTGATTCAAGGAGAGAATAATTGGATAGTTTGTTATGCTGATAGTCATGCTTTTACAGATAAACATTATTTTCAAACTGAACAAGAAGCTTGTGAGTTTTTCTTTTACTATTATTTTAATCTACTTTAAATAGTTATTTTTCAAATACCTCTTTTTTGTTATTTTAAAATAGAAAAAAGTTAGACTATATTTTTAAGATAACATTACTCTCAAACACAAACATTACCAAATAAACAGGAATTATTGTTTTGAATCTATTTAAAATAACATTACTCTCAAACTTGCAGAAGGTGAAGCATATGCAAGAGTTAGTTTTGAATCTATTTAAAATAACATTACTCTCAAACTTATATTATATCCTGTATTAATACATATACTGTTTTGAATCTATTTAAAATAACATTACTCTCAAACGACAAGATTTAGTTTTTGCAAATCCAAACAGTTTTGAAACTATTTAAAATAACATTACTCTCAAACTATATTTATCCCAGCACTAGCATCTATAAAGTTTTGAATCTATTTAAAATAACATTACTCTCAAACGAGAATGGAGAACAAATTGTGATGGATATAGTTTTGAATCTATTTAAAAACATTACTCTCAAACTCTAGTGTAGCCTGATTTAAAGTATAATTAGTTTTGAATCTATTTAAAATAACATTACTCTCAAACAGATACAGGTTTTTATAATACTTCAATCTAGTTTTGAATCTATTTAAAATAACATTACTCTCAAACCAAATTCAAGACATAGATTTTTTAATTCTTGTTTTGAATCTATTTAAAATAACATTACTCTCAAACCAATAAGTCCGTGAGGAAGAAAATCATAATGTTTTGAATCTATTTAAAATAACATTACTCTCAAACATAAAAAAATATTAATAATATAATTAAAATGTTTTGAATCTATTTAAAATAACATTACTCTCAAACTAAGTACTTCATGTTTATCTATTTCAAATTGTTTTGAATCTATTTAAAATAACATTACTCTCAAACCCATTTTCTACCTCCTAAGAGTACAAACAAGTTTTGAATCTATTTAAAATAACATTACTCTCAAACAGTTTCTGGAATATCTAATAACCGAAGTGAGTTTTGAATCTATTTAAAATAACATTACTCTCAAACCTCAATTCATATATTTAGGTCTATACTGAAAGCTGAAATTAATCAAAATGGTTACGAATCATTCAATGCTTCTAAATAGATTAGAAAATTTCACATAAATCATTATCTATAACAATTAAATTATCATTATCAGATAACTTATTTCTATAAAAATTTTCTAAAAAAACAACTTTATATTTATTATACACTATAAATTTAGAAAATTCTAGTAATTCATCTTCTGATAAAAAATTTTCTATATTTATAAAGAAAAATATCTCATATCCTAAGATTTCATTTAATATTTTTAACCATTCAAATAAATTTAATAATAAGTCCTCACTTCTTTCAAATTTTATACTAAATGCTTTTAAAATTTGGCTAACATCTAAATCATCTTCAAACTTTAATGAATAATTATTTTCTATTAATTTATTAATATAATCTTTTAAAATTTCTTTAATTTCTAAAGTTTCATTTAAAAACTCATTTTCACTTAAATTTTTTAATTCCTTATAATACTTATTTAAAACAAATTTGTTTATATCAAAGTTAAAATAATCTGAAAATATAAAAATTTCTTTTTCTGGTATAACTAATTTATTATTCTTAGATAAAATAATATCCCCATCTTCAATATTTGAGTTATTTACTAAATCCTCTATAATTTTTCTATATGCTCTTTTATTTTCTACTATTAAAGAAAAAATTTTTTTTCTTCAAAATCTATTTTGAAATTAAAACCTTTATACTGAAATGTCATAAAACCACAAGCCTTTCATCTGTTTCTAAAAATGTCCCTTTTAACTCCCCAATTAAAAGAATCATTTTTTGATACTGTTTTTCCGTTATTATTAACATACAAACAGACCCCTTTTCTGGTTTATTCTTTTGTAATTTATCTACCATATTGATTGAAGCTGTATTATGTAAAAGTAGCTTTGAATATACTGATTCTTGTAGCATTGAAAATCCATTTTCTATTAAAAACTTTCTAAATTTTCTATATTCTTTTAAATCACTATTTGTTACTGAGGGTAGATCAAAAAATAATAACATTCTCATAAATCTATAACTCATCTTGAAAAAATCTCACTAATGATAAATCATTTGAGCTTAAAGCATCAAAAATACTTTTTGTATATATTTTTATTACATCTGACAAATAGTGATTTACATTATTTATTCTAAATTTTAAATTTAAAATATTTTGAAGTTTTCTCTTTTCATCTTTTTCAAATTTTTGTGGATTTTCCTTATATGCTAATTCATCCACTATCACTCTAAATGGCTCCATTAAATCAGAGGATAAATTATAATAATTAAACATATTCTTATGAAATATACCTATTTGAGTTAGATAACCATTTGCTACTATTTCTTTATTAAATGTTGATAGAAGAAGTTGATAACCATAATTTAAAAAAGCATTTAATGAATTTTCTTTATTTCTACTAAAATTATTTCCAAATAAAGCTGAAAAATATATTTTGGCTGAATGTCCTTCTCTATTTGTATTATCATTATGTTCTATTTGAGAAGCATATTCCTGTAATATTCTATATTCTTCTTTATTTAATTTTTTTAATAATTTCATTTGATTTTCAATTTTTTCAGTCACAATTATTGTCCATAAACTTTCTTTTAAAAAATCTGTCCAAGCAATTTGTTCTTTTATCTTAGCACTGCAATCATGTGAGCCATAAAATGGTAAAAGCTCAAAATGAGGGTTGGACTTTTCATCACAAAATATAACTTTTACTTTTTGTTTAATAAGTTCACACATTAATGCTGCTGTTATTGAAATTGTTGTCGTTTCTAAAATTAAAGTATTAACTTCTCCTATATGGATAAAATCTGTTCCATTATCTCTTCTAATAGATATACTATTGTATCTCAAATCTAATTTACCCCTGCCTGTAACTATAATAACTCTCCAACCACTCATTTTGATTTTCTCCCCTCTTTAAGTATTTATAGTTTAATTTTCTTTACAAAAAGCCCTGTAACTGATTCTTCTAGTAATTCTTTATTGTTTCCTAAACTACTTTGCCCAAGTCTTATTCTTCCAGTATCCTCAGGAAAACTAAATAATTTTTCTTTTGTTTGTGAATCCTTTATTTCATATTTTCCATATGTATTTTTATTAAAAATTTTTAAAAACTCCCTTAAAATTAAAGATTTTTCCCATAATTTTAGTTTTTTAAATTTTTCTTTAGAATTTAAGAAGTTAGTATATAATTTGTTATTAATATAATTTTTATAATCCTTAGAACTCAATTTCTCTAAAAATTTATCATACATTTCATTAAATTCAATATTATATCTTTCTTTTACGGCATCTATAGTTTCATTCTTTTCATTGTTATTTCTTTTCTTTAGATAAATAAATTTATAGTTTTCTTCAGTTTCTCCTTGATTATCTTCTACAAATTTAAGAGCATTTTTTAATATTTGTTCGTATTTCTTTTCTAAATATAGTTGTTTCTTATTTTTTAACTCTACTTTCTTATTTGAATCTACTCCTGTAAAAGTGTAGGGGTAGCTGTCTATAATTAATGTTTGTTCTTTGTATATTTTTTTGATAATCTTAGGATTTAGTAATTTTTTTTGAGATACTAAGTATTTAATGAGATTTTTTTCATTTTTTATTAAAGTGCTGTCTATTCTAGTTATTCTTTCAAATGTTTTAACTTTTTTATTCTTTTTTTCATGTTCTACATATATAAAATAAGCAGCTTTTAAAGAAGTATAATATCCATATTTTTCATTTAATTTATTATCTTTTCCATCATATAACTTTGGTTTTATTGATATTATTTCATTGGAAGTTTCCCCTTTTTTTATAGGATTTAAATTAAATAATTCTCCCTTTTCTTCTTTAATAAACCTAGTTATATTTACAGTATTTTTTTCCATATTCTTTTTTACTATTTCCAAGCTATTTTCTTTATCCCAAGCATTTTTTATATCATAATTATATATCTTCTTTACATCATAATTTTCTTTAATTTCCTGTAAATATCTATATGGTTTTTCTGTAAATTTTGTATTATAAACATTTCCAGCAACTATATTAAGATAAGCATCTTTAGCATGATGAGTATCATTTAGCTCTCTTACCTTTATAAAATCAAACATTTCTCTAAAAGATGAAGCTATTTCAGCTTTTGAATAAACTATTTTTATTTCAGGTTCTATTTGTTGTAAAATCTTTCCAACTTCTTTTGTTGTTTGTCTTACATTTACTAATTGTCTTGCCATAAAACCTCTTAATTCAAAATCATCTTTTCCTGTAAGTCTTTTATATTTTTCATCACTTATAAAATTCTTTTCTTTTAAAAATCTCCAAAAGCTCTTCATTTTTTCTTGTATCTCTTTTTTTACTGGATATTCATTTGATTTTTCAGCATTTTCATTCTTTAAAACTAATACTAAATTATCAAAACTATCATCCTTTATAACTTTTGATCTTGGATATATATGGTCTATATCATAGGTGTCATTATTTTGTAATAATCTGTCTAAATCTATTTCTCTACCTGTGTACATACATTTACCAAATTGTAAATAATATAAATACAATTTCTTTTGTCTTAAACTATTATTATCATATGAACTTAAACTATTTTTCATTTCTTTTATATCAATAGAAAAATTAGCTATGTCATTTCCACAACTATCATATAATTTTTTTAATTGTTCTTGTCTTGCTGGAATTTTTTTATTTTTCATGCTTTCATCTCCACCTCTTGCCATTTCAATGAAAACTTTTTTAGGTACTCTTCCAGTTATTTTCTTAATTTCTTCATATATTTTTAAAGTTTGGAGAATTGCTCTTTTTAATGAAGGTGATACATAAGATTCTTCAATTAAATCTCTATATGAAACTTCATTCATCTCTTTATTTTCATTATCTATACTTTCTTGTAAAGTAAACTTTGAAGAGAGTAATTCCATAAGATTATAATTTGTTCTTCTTAAAGCCTCCATCACAGAAGAATAACATTCTCCAGTTTCAAGATTAATAAATTCTATTCCTGTTAATAGTTTTTCTGATAATCTTCCCCAAGTGTTGAATTTAAAAGAATTAATCTTTTTAATTTCATCTTTATTTAAAATATCTCCATATTCATTTTTTATTTTCTTTTCAAATATCTTCTTATCATCACCATATAAACATTTCCATAAAATAGATTTTTCAGATATTTCCTTGTATATATCTAAATTTAATTTTTCTCCAAAAATATCTTTAAATTTTATATAGCTAACATAATTACTGTTGAATGAATCTTTTATCCCTTTCAATTCTACTGTTCTATTAGCTATTTGATTTACTAATAAATACTCTTTAAATTTCTTTTCACTTACTTTTTTATTTTCTTTAAATAACTCATCAATAATTTTTCTTTTATTTTCTTCATTTAAAAACTCATCATTCACTTGTACCTTATTCAACTCATTTAAAATAATGTATTCTGAATATAAAAATGAATCTTTGGGTATGACATCTTCTCCATTCAAATAAGTACATTTATTTGTCATTCTTTTTATAAATTCTTCAGCTGATTTTTCTATATCAACTTTTTGCTCAAAATTCCAAGGTAATATCTTTCCTTCTTCTTTTCTAACTATCCATGAATTTCCACCTTTATCTTTATGATAAGAATTTAATGGTCCAACATAGTAGGGAATTCTAAATTTAAAAGTTTTTAATAACTTATCTTTTGTGCTAACTCCATTTTCTTCATAGTTCAAAAAATCATAATATTTAGATTGGTTTTCCAAAATTTTTTCTAACTCTACTTCATGTATTTGATAAGGAAGTGTCCCATTATCAGAAATTCTTTGTTTTGGAAGTATAGTTTTTAATTCAATTTTATTTAAAATTTCATTAAAAATAGTTTTATCTTTTTCTTCTATTCTTTCTGGTTTAGGTAAGTATCCTTTTATAACTTTAATTAAATCATCTATTTTTAATCTACTTTTTTCTACAACTTCTTTTTTATCTTTTTCTTTATTTAAACCTATATAAGCTGGATAATTATTTTCATTTTTATCTTTAAATAATTTATCATAATTTTCTTTATTATATTTTCTTATAATGTATTTTAAATTTTTTAAATCCTTTTTGTGTTCTTCATATAATTTAACTTTTGCCTCAGAAATATAGTTACTGTCAGATAAAATATTATTTAAAACCATAAAATCATAGAAACTTTTAGCTATATCTAAAAGTTCTATTTTTTCTCCCAATATTGAATAGTAAATTGGCTTATCATCTTCATATATTTGCTCTCTAAAAGATATTTTCTCTTTCTCTACTTCTTCTTTTTTATATTCGTCTGTATCAAATAAATCATTTAAACTTACACTTGAACCAACCGATAATTTAAAAATTGCAACTAGTTGTTTATCTGAATTAAATATTCCTTTAAATTCTTTTTCTTTATCTTTTAAACCCTTTCCAGAATCACAAATTATTTTCTCTAGCTTTTCTATATTATCTTTATCTATACTTTTATTAATGCCATTATCTTCTAAAAAGGATATTAGATTATTATATAAAGTTTCAAAATTTTTAATTTCTTTTAAATTTTGCCCTTCAAAAAGAAAATGTCCTCTACTCTTAAAAATGCTATGTAAAGCTAAATAAATCAATCTAATATCTTTTTTTTCAGGATTTTTAATAAGTTCATCTCTTAAATGAAATATAGTAGGGTATTGTTTGTAAAAATCATAATCTTTGTAGTTGTCATCATTAAACAATGTAAATTTTTCTTTTGAGTTTTTATCTTCAAGCCACAAAGAACTTTCCTTTAATCTTCTAAAAAAATTACTATCAATTTTCATAATTTCATCAGAAAAAATTTCTTCTAATAAATTTAATCTCCATTTTCTTCTTTTTAATCTTCTTCTAGAATTTCTCTGAACTCTTCTTTCAGCTGCCGTTTTTGCTTCATCAAATAATCTTGAACCCCACATATCTTTTTTATTAAATCTCAATACATTATAATCTAAATCAGTTACACACCAGCCAACAGAATTAGTCCCAATATCAAATCCTAAATAATAATCAGAAAATTTTTGTTTTTTCATCTTTCCCCTCCTATTTAATATTTTTTATAATATACCATAAATTGAATTATTTTTCTATAATTTGTTTCAAAACATAATAATTTATAAATAAATTTTATATATTGACTTTTATATAAAAAAATAATATACTATATTCAAATAACATTACGAGTTCAAATAATGATTTATTGAAATCGCCTTTTAGGCTAAACCTATATGTTTAGGTCAATGGAGTATATGCTCCATTTTTTATTACTTAAATTAAAAATTAAAAAAGATTAACTCCCGCTTTTTTTACAAAAGTTAATCCTTCCTATCTATTTCTATTTATTTTACACTGAGAACAGAAATAAAATCATAGATAACCTGCTCTCTTTTATCACTACATAAAAATTCATCCCAATCATCTATCAATGAATTATGTGTGCAATTCACTTCATCTTTCTTTTCAGAATAAACAAAATTTTTCATATAGTAAAAATTATTCCAGCGTTTATGTTCAAGAGCCGACATATAGTTCATAGCAGAATTTTTTTCAATGATATTAATTTGTTCTTTCGTAGAAACAGAATCTATCATAGCTTTCCATGTATTAAGTAATTCTTCAACAGAAGAAAAACCTTCTATTTGAGCAATTTTTTCTAATAGAACTTCCTTAACATTTTGATGCATACATTGATTTCTACTAGAATCTTTCTTTATATTTGAAAGAGAACTCCATTGTTCTTCAATAGAAATATTTTGTTCAGGGTTATTCAGAATCTTTTCTGAAATTTTGTTGTAATAGGCATTAAATTCTTTGGCTTTTATTTCCAAAGGCTCATTAGTTATAGATTCAAAATTTAAAACATCAATTAATTCACCAAAAATAGTTATATTAGGATATTTTAAAATAATAGATTCTATCAATGGTTTATTTTCCCAAATATTTTCACAAAAAACAGCAGTATTTACATTTTTGAAGATTTCTTCTCCAAGTAAGTCCATAAAAATAAGACTTTCAGCACAATTTTTAGTAGAAAATAATACAGCTGTAAATGGATTTTTTCTATGATTTTCTCTTATTTTATTTTGTGTAGTAATATGATTAATATCACCATCTATTAATTCAATATTTGCAACCTTTTTTAGCTCTCTTATAGTGGCTTTATATTCTTCAATTATATTAGATATTTTTCTGTCTACAATAGTAATTTTCATATTTTCTTTTGCATTTATGGTAGTTTGATTTACTGCTAATTCAAAAAGACTTTTTCCACAATTCTTAAATCCAATCAACAATATATTTGGAGTACCAATTGAGTTTGAGAAATCATCAAAAGAAAAATATTCTTTTTTTAATCCACTTGTTTCATACAATTTAAACTTTTTAAGATTGACTAAATTATAAGCTATTAAATCATAAATATTAAAATATTTTATATCAAAAATTTTAATTTCATCCATTTTATGTTGAACAATATTTTTTATATATTTATTTACAGTATTTACATATACATTGATTGTTTTCTCTTTTTTATTTTTTCCTTTACTAATAAGTTCTGAAATTAATTTCAAATATCCATAGTTTTTTGGCTCATCTTCAAAACAAATAATAGTATTCACAGAAGCAAAATTATACTCTGATGAAACTCTTATATTTTCATCATTCAATCCAGACATATAATCTATATGAGATGTTATTATACCTAATTTATTTAAAGATTTTATATCATTTTCTTGGGTTCTTTCAGGCAGTACACATAAAATCTTTTTCTTATTTTTTAAACCAATATAATTTTTCATAAATGAAAGGCTATAATCATTATATCCCATAACAATTATATGCTCTTTATGAAAATGAGTAAGTTTTAATTTAATAGCTGTATATGATTTATTAAAAACAGAAAATGTAGCTAATAAAGTTGACATTGGTGCAACCCATATAGCAAGCTCATAAGCAAGAGGATTTTGCTTTGTGAAACCTTCTATGGGAACAAAGAGAAATAACTTTAAAACAGAAACAGAAATAACAGAAATTTCTTTTAATATATTGTCATATCTACCATGATAAACTTGAAAACTCCCAATTAAACTTAGTACAAATCCTAGAATGTATATAATCCATAGATTTTTATTAAAATAATGTTTTATAATATTTGAGATTTTTTTCATCTATTATTCTCTCCTTCCGATAGAATTTAACTCTGATTCAGTTAACTGTCGTCCTTTTAAGATTTTAGTTGCTATTTTAGAAAGTTCCTCTGTGGAATACATATTCATTATAATTACTTTATCTTTACTTTCACTATAAGCAACTTTTTTATTATCTTTACTTATAACAGGAAGTGAAATGAAAAAATCATTACTACTGTTATAAAGAGTTCTTACAGGTTCTCCTGTAACCAAATCTGTTATAATTGTATTGTTTTTAGGAATACTTGAAATATAATACTTTCCATCATATGACATATTTATAGTATTAAATTTTAAAGTTCCAGTAGCAGTTTTTATTTTATTATCAGCATAATATAAAACTTTACTATTTGGTTTTGTAATAAATAATTTGCTATCCACTTGTCCATATATTGCTTTAATATTATTATTTTCAGTGTTTATAGCCATAACTTCTCCATCTATTTTTTGTACAATTTTCTTTTCTCTAAGAGAAAAAATAGTTGATTTTTTTGTAATATAGTTTATGGCAACAAAATTATCGTCATTACTCATTATGAATGAAGTAGCTTCTCCATTTTCTTGATCTTCAAGTGAAAAGACAAATTCTCCTGTTTTTGCATCATGAATAAATAATTGATTATCAGGACCTAGTGTAAATAAGAAATTACCATCATTACTAAATTGTAATCCTGAAATAAAAGGTAATATTCCTGCTTTTACAGTATGAGATTTTGTTGTATATAATTTTTTATCTTGCTTCACATCAAAAACACTAGCAGAAGCACCATTTGTACTATCAGATAGAGCAACTAATGAAACATCATTTGTGATGGCAAATTGTTGAAATACTTTAAGAAATTTAGAATCAAGAGTTGCAATAAATTCTTCTTTATTTGTATCAAAATTATATTTTGAAATTTTATCACCAGATAAAATAAGAATAGAATTTTTATCTCTTGATGAAGCCACTATTTTTCCATTTAATAATTGGCTTTTTCCCATTGTTGACTCTGTATCCATAACTCTTATTGTATAATCATTTGCAGATGTAATAATTTTTTTACTATCTGGTGTAAACTTTATAATATCAATAGAAGCCTTATGAGTACTCTTTTCATTCAAGATAAATTCAGGACTAGAATCGGATGTCATATTTTTTACTCCACTAAATGCGCCAATTGCCATATTATTTAAAACAACAGCAAGAGTATTTTCATCTGGGCTTAAAATCATAGTTTTAATACTTTCATTATATTGAGTTCGTTTTGTATCAAGATATGTTGCCCTTTGAGGAACATTTATTTCCTCATCAGGTTTTAAATTTGATAAATCAAATCTTGTAATAAAATTATTAAGGGAACTCACATATAACAAAGTAGCATCTTTATTTACTACTATATTTGAAGAAAAATTTCTAATATTTGAAGCTCTATTAATTTGTCCTGATTGAAGATTTTTCATAATAAAACTTTCTGTATTTTCTTGAATATCAGAGTAGAAAAGAGTTCCATTATCTGTAATAGTCATTTTTCTAAAAAAATTCTTCTCAGGATCTGTTATTGATGCATGGACAATTAAAACTTCCCCTGTATTTATATTGTATTCCGTTATAGAGTTATCTTTTCTTAAAATAAAAAAATTATTTGTTTGAGGATTTTCAGCAAATCCAGTTATCATATTATCAATAGGAAAAGTAAATGAATACAATTTTTTTTGATTTTGAATATCAAAAACATCAAGTATTAAGGCATTTCTTAAAGCAAATAAATACTTATTATTTTTTGAGATTCTCATTGCAACTGCTGGAAGAGTAGAATTTCCAAATACATCCTTAATTTCATAATTTTCCATATTTACTTCAAAAATTTTATTATTAGCAGTTCCAATATAAGATTTTTTACTATTTGGAGAAAGTGCTATTGAAATCACAGGAGATTCAAAAGTTAAAGTCTTTTTTATCCCTCCATTTTCTAAATCCCAAATAATAGCATTATAGAAAGAACCTGAACTTATTAACCATTTGCTATCTGAGCTTATACCAAAAGATGCTGCTTCACTTTCTGTTGGTAAAATAAATTGATTAGAAAATGGTAAGGTAATTAATGAATTATTTAAAATATTCTCATATTGAGCTTCTAATTTATTGTATTTCTCCATTTTAGGAGATACATTTTTCATAGCTTCTTGAGCAATTAATACTCCTAACATTCTGTTTCCTTGTAAATTTGCTTCATTTGCCATATTTAAAGTCATAAGAGATGATTGTTCATTAGCTTTTCTTTCTGAGACAACAGATTTTAAATACAAAGTTGTTACACTTACAACAAATATAAGCATAGCAATACTTGCTGCAACAGAAGTATATATAATTCTTTTTAAATATCTTTCTTGATGTCTTAATTTTAAATCTCCATAATTTACATTAAGCATACTTGCTACTATTCTATAAATTTCTGATTTTTTTAGAATATCTAAAGATTTTTTTGTAAGCTCATTTAATTTAGGATCCTTTGAGTTTTGTAAAATTTCATATCCTTTAAAAGAAGGAGATTTTACCTCATCAGGTCTAATATCTGCTGCAAGAAGCTCAATATTTTTTTCCTCCTCTACATTTTCAGAATTTATAAAAGTAGCTTTCAGATTTTTTAATTCATCAATAAAAGACTCATCAGGTTCTCCTTCAATGAGTATAGGAATAATATTATTTGCTCCATGAATTTTTTTAAACAACTGCACTTCTTTTCTACACCAAGGACTAAGTGATGTTCTTTTTGAACATATAACAATTAAATTTTCAGAATTAGCTATTGCTTCTTCAATCATAGTGCTTAAATCTTTTGTAGAAAGTTCTTCACGGTCACGAAAAACTCTAAATACATGTTTATCATCAATTAAACTTCCATCATTTGATACTGTTCTTAAATGTTTTGGTATATTAAATTTTTCAATCATATCATGCAGAATTTCAGCTATTGTTAAATCTGGTTCTACATGTCTATAACTTATAAAAGCATCATATTTATACTTTTTTTTTGTTGTATTTTCAATTTCTACCATTTTTTCCTCCTGCTAATATTGGCTTTTTTTATATTATATCATATTTTTATATTGTCTTTATTTTAGTATATTATCAGTATTTTACTAAATTTAAAATTAATGCTATACTTAAATGATATTATTATTAAAAACAAAAGGAAAAGGTGAGTATGAAAAGAAAATTATTTTTTATTCTATTATTATTTTTAATTAGTTCTATTTATGTTTTTGGAGAAAATTTTCCTCAAAAAGCAAAAACTGTTAATGATTTTATACCAAAAGGTTGGAAAAAAATTCTTACTACTAATGGTGATTTGAATAAGGATAAACTTGAAGATACTGTTATAGTAATTGAAAAAGAGGACAAAAAAAATATTAAAAAAAATGATGGTTTTGGTCCTGAAGAATTAAATCTAAATCCAAGAATACTTTTAGTCCTATTTAAACAAAAAGAGGGAACTTATATTCTAGCAAGTAAAAATGATAAAGGCTTTATAAAAAGTGAAGGAAACGATAATAATCCTGCTCTTATGGATACTTTAGATGATATTATCATAAAAAATAATGTTTTAAAAATAGTTTTTAATTATTTTATGAGTGCTGGAAGTTGGTGGACTTCTACAAATGTATATATTTTTAGATTCCAAAATAATGTCTTTGAACTTATTGGTTATGAAAGTAATGCATATATGAGAAATACTGGTGAAGAAGAAGGAACAAGTATTAATTTTTCAACGAATAAGGCAAAGATTACTACTGGTGGAAATATATTTGAGGAAAAGGAAAATAATCCAAAAGATGAATGGAGATATCTTAAATTTGAAAAGAAATATATATTGGATGAAATGACAGAGAGTACATTGGACGAAATATTAGATATTGTTTATTAATAGAATAGGGATTGTTAGCCAAATGTAACAATCCCTTATTATATTATTTTTTTACTCTTTCAACATATTCATTATTTCTTGTATCTATTTTAATCCATTCACCTTGTTCAACAAATAATGGAACTTGGATTTCAAACCCTGTATTTATTCTCGCAGGTTTCATAACTTTTCCAGAAGTATCTCCTCTTAATCCTGGTTCAGTATAAACTACTTCTCTTTCAACGAAAGTAGGTAATTCAACTGCAACAGCTGTTGATTCATAATAAACAACATCTAATGGCATTTCTTCTTCAAGATAGTTTAAAGCATCCCCTAAATCTTCTCCTTTTAATTCTATTTCTTCCCAAGTTTCTGGATTAGAGAATATGTAAGAATCTCCATTTTGGTAAGAATAAATTGCTTTTACCTTATCTAATTTAATATCATCCATTTTATCATCTGCTTTATAAACAGCATCTGATATATTTCCTGAAATTAAGTTTTTCATTTTAAACTTAACTACTGCAGCATTTCTTCCTGATTTATTATATTCAGCCTTTAATACTACAAATGGGTCATTTCCAATTTTTATTGTGCTCCCTGCTCTTAACTCTTGTGCAATTTTCATTAATTTTTTCCTCCTATATTTTCTATAAATTTTATTAATTTTTCTATTAAATTACAATTTTTTATCAAATGATTAGCATACTTCTTATTATGTTCTTCTATTTCTTTAAAATTTTTAAAAAAATAAGAAAAATCTTCTCTATTTATATTGTAATTAATAAAAGTTTCTTTTAACTCTTTATTATTAGGACAGTATTTTTCTAAAAAACTTTCTAGCTTTTTTATATGTGTATTTTCATCTTGAGGATAGATATGCCATAAAAAAGGTTTTCCTAGAAGTAAAGCTCTAACAAAACTATCTTCTCCTCTAACTAAATTAAAATCACATAATGCTAAAAGCTCTTCATATTTATCATAAGTAAAAAATGGTAACTTCACAAATTTTATTTTATCATAATTATTGTTATTATCAAAATATTTTATAAAATTTTTTTGAGTTTTTTCACTTAATATTAATAAGAGAAATTTTTTATCCAATTTTTTTAATTCTTTAATTAAAGAATCAAAATTTTTTTCATAAGAAAACACTGAAGCTATTAAATCATATTTTTCATTAATTCCAAACTTTTCTAAATAATACTCTTTATTTTCTTCTACTCTTTTCTTTCTTTCTAAAAATTCATTGTCTAAAAGTATACCTCCACTTTTTTTAGAAAGTCCCGGGATAAAAAAATATTTTTTTAAATTTCCTCCCAAAAATGATTCTTGAAGATGAAAATCATCTACCCAATCCTCAGCAGAAAAATATTCTAAATTAATAATAAGTTTTGAATCTTTAAATGCTTTATTCATATACTCTTTTGGAATTTCACATCCAAAAGTTTCTATGATTAAGTCAGTAGAGTTTTCTATTTTAGAAATATCTTTATAGGCTATGATTTCTATATCATTTGATTTTTTTATAAGGTTTATTTCCTCTGTTTGATTTATAATAAATCTTAATTTTTTATTAGGATAAAGTCTTTTAAATTCCCTTGCTAATCTATAAGCTACTCCAACATCTCCATAATTGTCAATAACTTCACAGAATATGTCTATACTATTTATTTCCATTATTCTTGTCTTTCTTGTTTTACTCTTTTTACTGTTGTACCAGTTTTATTTGTATTTCCAGTTGCTTCTGTTTTATTGTTTTTTATAGTATTTTGTCCAACTACTTTTTTAGGAGTAGGTTTTTTAGCAGTTGTTTTTGCTTTTTCTTTCATTATATTATCATCTATTTTTTTTGTTTTTGTTCCTGTTGAGATTCCAGTTCCAGTTGATACTGAACTTCTTCTTCCTCTTGTACCTGCTCCAACTCCAAACGAATGTGTACAAGCTGTAATTAATAATATTGGTATAACTATACAAAGTATTTCCTTTTTCATAATAAATCCCTCTCTTAAATAATTAAATTATATCTTCTAAATTAACCTCTTTAACTTCCCCCAAAGTTAAATCATTCAGTGTTAATTTACCAAAACTCACTCTTTTTAGATAACAAACTTTATTATTTACTGCTTCTAACATTTTTTTTACTTGATGAAATTTTCCTTCTTTAATAGTTAAATAAATTTTGTTATCGGATATTTTTTCAACCTTCGCAGGTTGAGTGATATAGTTTCCTATATTAACTCCCTGTTCTAGTTTCAAGATATCTTCATCTAAAATGTTATTTTCTATTTCAACATAATAAACTTTATCTATATGGTTCTTAGGTGATAATAATCTATGATTTAATTTTCCATCATTTGTAAAAAGTAGTAAGCCTTCTGTATCTTTATCAAGTCTACCAACTGGTGCTAAATCTTTTCTTATTACCCATTCTGGTAATAAATCCATAACAGTATTTTCTTTAAAATCTTCTGTTGCAGTTATATATCCAGCTTTTTTATTCATAATATAGTATCTAAATTCTTTATATTCTAGCCTTTCTCCATTATATTCTATAATATCAGAATTTTCATCTATATTATCTTTGGGTAATATATCACTCATTCCATTAACAGTTATTTCATCATTTGAGATTAATTTTTTAACTTCTTTTCTGCTTCCTATACCACATTCAACTAAG
>ERZ773076.358-NODE-358-length-24369-cov-5.360698_pt1 | contig 24369 bp, 29 predicted proteins | sample MGYA00580613_ERZ773076 | MGnify/ENA primary metagenome ERZ773076 (study PRJEB29015, sample SAMEA2738005) | human oral metagenome | biome: human oral; feature: human-associated habitat; material: dental | place: China | collected 2057 ...
GCCCTCACCATCATCGCTGTGGTGATTGGCTGCACCGTATCATCCTTCCATTCCCATACGGATCTGGCCAACGTCTCGTCCTTTTGGGCTACACTGGTTAAAATATATTGTCATCAGAAGGCAGAGACAGATCCATCGTACGTTTTGTCGGATGCGGTTCCGTAGGGGAGGGGTCATGGCGAGCATACTTGACATTGCTGAATACATTCTTGAGAAGACGGGATATGTCTCGACCATGAAGCTGCAGAAGCTCGCCTTCTACAGCAACGCGCTTTCCCTCGTCGAGACGCACCGTCCACTTTTTCCCGAGACCTTTCAGGCGTGGGTGAACGGTCCCGTCTCCCTTGAGCTCTACCGCAGGCATAGGGGAAGGTTCATCATCGGACCGGGGAGCATTGTTCCCAATCCCAAGATCGTCCAACCCCTTAGCGCGCACGAGCGATCGTTCGTTGACCGGACCTTGCATGTGCTCGGCGACTATGAAGGCGATCAGCTTAGCAGACTCTCGCATGGGGAGGCACCGTGGAGGGATGCGCGTCAGGGGTGTGGGGATAGCGATCGTTGCAGCGCGGTCATCTCCAATGAGGCGATAGAGGGCTTCTATGCCTCGCGCCGGTGCGACAACCCCCTGTTCTTAGGGGGGAGAACTGAATTCAAGGGTGACCGAGCGACTCTCCGCCAAGCGTCGATCACCTCGCACGTTGACGGGTTGCCATGCGTGAGGTGGCCCGCTGTCTGCGGATCCCGGATAAATGAGTAAACAAGGATACCCGTATTGGCAACATGACACTCGTTGCTTCCCGCCCAGTTACCAGCAAGCGTATGCATGCGGAGTCTGCGCCGGAGTCGCTCGAGGGCCTCGGGCGTGTTTCTCGCTATGGGGTCGATGACCCCTGCGAGCGCGGTGTCATCTACGTGCTTCTTCCTGAGCCTCTTGGCGTCCCGGACGAACGCCGAGCTGTACTGGGCCTCAAGTCTTCCCATGGCATCGGGCCTTGTATGCCGCATCGAGAAGGTCGCGGCCGGACGAGAACGACTGTCCCGTGCCGCCTGTGGCCAGAATCTCGGCACCCTCGCGTAGGGCGGCGATGGTTTCGTCGTTGGGGACGTCGTACGAGAGGCTCAGGGGGATCCTGCGCTCGCGCACGATCTGACGGTAGAATGCCCTCGTGACCGACGAGAGGTCGAAGCCGAAGTCCTCGACGATCTCGGTCGCCTCGGCCTTGGTCTCATCGTCCACACGTATCGTCACAGATGCCATGGCTGCCTCCTTTGTAAGACATAAATATGATATTGTCTTACAAATGCCATGCCAATACTACTGGCATTTCAGTTCACTATGCCGCCAGATAGCCATTTATATAAGGCCTTATGTTTGACACCGGCGTATCGCAGCCATGACTGTTAAAGAATAGCACCGAGATCTCGGAGAGCCTGCTCAACGGCGCGGGCGTCCTCCTCCGATAGGGGACCGTACCGCGAAGCGTTGTCGAACGCAGCGAGGGGAACGGTCATCGTTTTTGAGCACCGCACTGTTGAGGGTTTCGTAAGCCCCGCCTGCTTCCAGTCGACTATCCTGACCTCACTGGGGAACTCAGGTCTTGGACCATGGCCGGTCACCTTCGCCACGAGGGCGGTGTCCTTGTCGTGGTTGACGACGGCTACGATGGCAGGCCGCACCTTGCTGACCTCGGGTTGGTCCTCGTAAACGAACTCCAGCCTCCACACCTCGAAGGGTCTGGGGCTATTCGTCGTCATCGTCGTCTCTCCACCCTGCAGGAACTACGAGCTTGCCGGCCTCCATATGGGCGTGGAGAGTCTCGCTGTTCGCGTAGTTGATACGCGGATCGCGACGGACATCGAAGGGGAATCCTCCGCACTCGTTGAACTTGAGTACAAATACCTTCAACGCGGTGGATGCATTCATGCCCAGGGACTCGGCCGTTCTGGAGAAGCGCTCTTTGTCAGAGGGCTCTACCTTCGTGTTGAGTGTTGCTGTAGCTGCCATAGTTACTCCATTGTTGGAAAATATATATCTATTATATGTATTCTAGCATCTGACAGCTCGACATGATGCGGCGGATATTGCCTATGGTGACCTTTCCGGCCGCACGTTTCTGCTCGTATTCGGCGAGGTAGGCGCGCAGGTCGTCGCTCGTTACCTGGGTGTAGGGCTTTGCGAGGGCTTGCGTCATGTGCGCGAGTGTGGTGCGGTAGTAGGCGATTGTCCTGGGCGAGCAGCCCTCGATCTCCTTTGCGGTAAGGAGGAGCTTCAGCAGGTCGGCCGGGTCCTGGACCGACGGGGTCTTGGTGCGCTCGAATGCGGCTCTCATCGTGGTCTTGAGCTGCTTGAGCTGGAACGCGTCGGGCAGGAGCTGCATGTGGGACGGGACGATGTTGATGATGACTTCCATGGGGCTGTTCCTTTCCTTTGAGGGGATTGGGAACAGTGCGCGGGGTGGCTGTGGATTGGACAGACAAATGGCTATTTGACGGCATGATTGAGGTCTCCTTGTCCTTGACTGAACGTATACTGTGGTATACACTTCCAATATGATTGAAGTTCGCAGGACAGATGAGTTTGCAAAGTGGCTCAAACGCCTGAAGGATTCGGATGCCAAGTCTCGAATCAACTTGCGTATCAGGAGGATTGCCCTGACCGGTAATCTCGGCGATTGCAAGCCCGTGGAAGGCGGCGTCTACGAGCTACGAATTAACTATGGACCGGGCTACAGGATGTACTTCGCGCAACGTGGGAAGGAAATCATATTGCTACTCATCGGGGGAGATAAATCCTCCCAGCAACGAGACATCAAGAAGGCCAAAGAGCTAAGCGAGCAGTATGAATGAGAGCGGGTGACGAGATGAAAAAGGCCATGACATACGACGCGGCCGAGTTCCTCGAAACAGACGAGGACATCGTCGCTTACCTCAATGCCGCGCTCGACGACGGCGACCCCGCGCTCGTTTCCGCCGCGCTTGGCGATATCGCCCGAGCACGTGGCATGACCCAGCTGGCGAAAGACACGGGCATCACGAGGGACGGCCTCTACAAGGCCCTCTCACCGACAGGCAACCCTTCCTTCGGTACGGTTCAGAAGGTCGTGAAGGCGCTTGGTTATAAACTCGATGTGGTCCTACCCGCTTAGGCCTCAGCCTGGAGACGTCGATTTCGCCCGTTATGAGCTTCGGCAGAAGCGCATTCCTTAGCCGTGCAAGTTTCACCGATTCCTGCTCATTGGCTTGCCACTGCTTGATTAACAGGCCTGCATAGGCACAGAGGTCCTCGATTTCATCTGCTCCAGGAAACGGCATTGGATAGCTGAGTGTCGCTTTTGGTTGCGTTCTTTGACGACTGCCTGTCGAACCGGTCACATGGGCGAGAAGACAGTCAGTAAAACCTGGGCTGTCTATGGCAGCGTGGTAGAAGCTCTTGTGCGCGGCGGCCTTCGGCTTGTAGACGATGAACTCGGTTGAGCACACTGATCTATCAGATGGCTATTTGCCTGCATAGCCATGGTTCTTGAAAAGCATCACGTAAGACGTTATACTGACAATGTCAGTACGTATGAGAGCGAGGATAATATGGCTGCTTCATCGGTGACAATTCGCGTCGACGGTGAGATCAAAGAGGGTGCTTCGCGCATCGCCGAGCACTTCGGCTTTGACCTATCTTCGGTCACACGTGCGTTTTACATGCAAATGATTCGAGAGAACAGGATTCCGCTGAATCTTTCCGATCCTGAACCCAATGAGGAATCGCTTGAGGCTATTCGCGAGACGGAGGAGATGATCCACTCCGGCACAGGACAGAGCTACGCCACTGCTCACGACCTCATTCAAGCAGCGCTTGCATGACAGGACGCCTTAAGACAAAGTATGCTCCTGCATTTAGCCGCGATTTGAAGAAGGCTGCGATGCGCAATTGGAGTCTTACAGGCCTTGAAGCTGTCATCGGCCTCGTGTTGGACAACACTGTCGAATCGATGAACATTCTGAGACAGCGGCACAATATGCATCGTCTCTCGGGCAAGTGGGGAGGCAGCAACGAATGCCACGTTGCCAATGCGGGAGACTGGCTCATCATCTGGCGCACAAATGCCGATGTTGCGTACTTTCAAAGGACAGGTTCGCACGACGAACTGTTTCGTTGAAGGCCCTGCCTGCTTAACGAATCCGCTGCCATCAAGACTACCGTCGCGATCATGGGGCGCGCCGACTCGCTAGCTGACCTTCCGGAGTCGGGACGCCGCTCGACGCCAAACGCATCATCCATCCGCCCTATCGTTTCGTCGCATCGGGACACTACCTCGCCTTCTACCGCGTTAAGAGCGGCTGCGTCTATATAAGGTGGCGATATCATGCTGAACAGTTCGTTTCGCACGATCATCAAACCAGAGAGAGGATCCGATGGCGACATACATACCGAGGGTCTTCGACTCGGTGCTGAAAGACAAGCTCGCCTCAAAGGGTGCGGTGCTCGTCGAGGGTCCCAAGTGGTGCGGGAAAACCACGACGTGTGAGCAGGTGGCGAGTAGCGTCGTATACCTGCAGGACCCAAGGACGTGCAAGCAGAATCTCAGGCTAACACAGCTCGATTCAAGCTTCTTTCTCAAGGGCGAGATCTCCAAGCTCATCGACGAGTGGCGGGAGGCCACCGAGCTCCGGGACACAATACGTTTCGAGGTGGACAAGCGCGATGAGTTTGGTCAGTTCATACTGACCTGATCAAGTGTACCCCCGACCTGAGCAAGGCCCACCACTCTGGCATCGGGCGGATTGGCAGGATGCGCATGCGCCCGATGTTCTTGCTTGAGTCGGGGGAGTCCAGCAGAGGGGGTCTCGCTCCGCTCCCTGTTTGACGGCGGGCCAGTCGCCATCGCAAGGAGCAGGCTGACCTTGGGGGACGTCGAGTTCCTCACGCGTCGTGGAGGTTGGCCCAATGCGGTCGGCCCAAGGCGGTCGGCCAGCCCAAGGAGCTTGCCCTGCAGCAGGCCCCGGACTACGTGGACGCCGTCGTTGAGTCCGACATCTCGCGGGTGAACGGCGTGAGGCGCGACCCCGAACGAGTGTGCATGCTCATGCGCTCGTACGCCAGGATGACCGCCTCGCAGGGCAGCTACGAGACGATGTTGCGCGACGTCGCAAAGTTGGGGCTGTCGTTCGGAAGGACCTCGTTCCTCGAGTATGTGGTCGTCCTCAAGAGGCTATTCGTGACGGACGATCTGGGGGCGTGGAACCCCAACCTCCGCGCCAAGGAGGACATCCGCACCTCCCCGACACGGCACTTCGTGGATCCATCCATAGCCACGGCGGCGCTCGGTGCCGGCCCCGGGGACCTGATGGGCGACCTGAACACGTTCGGCCTCGTGTTTGAGAGTCCGTGCGTAAGCTCTCAATCGGAATGCGACGTAAAAATTTGCGTCGCATTTGCGTCGGAAGCGTCGTATGATTCCTCTAGGATGCGGGGAGGGTGATCATGAGAGAGCAGACGGCTGGAGTTCAAGGAGCAGTTCTCAAATACGTTCCTGAAGACGGTAAGCGCATATGCCAACTACGGGACGGGGGAGGTGCTCTTTGGCGTCTCGGACGATGGAAGGACGGTGGGCTTGGAAAACCCCGAGCGGGATCGCCTGAGGATTGAGAACGCCATCAACGATGGGATATCCCCACGTCCGTACTTCGAGATCACTGAGAACCCTCGAACGAAGGTCGTGACGCTGCGTGTTCCTGAGGGGGACGACAAACCGTACCTCTATCGGTCAAAGGCATATAAGCGCAGCGATACCTCGACGGTCGAGGTTGATGACCTTGAGCTGAAGAGGCTGGTGCTGGAGGGATCGAACCTGAGCTTCGACGGACTCAGGTCACGCAGTCAGGACCTATCGTTTGGCATGCTCGAAAGTGCCTTGGAAAAGGAACTGGGCATCAGCACATTCGACGATGACACGCTCAGGACCTTGGGACTTCTTACCGTCAGGGACGGATTCAACAGTGCCGCCGCCCTACTCGCCGACAAGAATGCGTTTCCCGGGGTGGACCTCGCCCGCTTTGGGGACATCAATAGCATCCTTGACAGGGAGACCCATAGCGGTGTCTCCGTTCTACGGCAGCTGGAAGCCGCGCTGGAGATGTTCGATCGCTACTACAGCTACGAACGAATAGAGGGCTTCAAGCGGGAACGGCACGAGAGGGTTCCTCGCGAGGCCTTTCGAGAGGCCGTTGCCAACGCCCTTGCCCATAGGACGTGGGACGTAGGCGCCCACGTCCGGGTTTCTCTGTTCCACGACAGAGTCGAGGTGGCATCGCCTGGGGGTTTGCCAAGCGGGATGACGGTCGATGACTATCTCTCGGGAAACCTCTCCATCCTGCGGAACCCCGTTCTGGGGGGCGTGCTCTTTCGACTCAACGTTATCGAGCAGTTTGGTACGGGGGTTCGCCGCATCAGGCGAAGCTATGCGAGGATTGAGGCCCAGCCGCGATTCGTCGTGACCGATGGGTCGATCACGGTCATCCTGCCAACTGTGGACGGCGCCTTCGAGCTTGATGACGAGGAAAAGCGGGTGCTCTCGCTCTTTGTGCCGGGACGCGTTCTGTCGAGCGGCCAGATCGCTGAGTCAAGCGGGTTTGGCAAGGACAAGGTCCTACGGGTGCTAAGGCGGCTCTCTGGGAAGAACCTCGTGCGCGTCCAGGGTTCTGGTCGCGCCACGCGCTACATCAGGGCCTGAGTGACGTGGCGGCGTGACATGACGGTGTCCGGTCGCATGAGCAGCCATCCGGTGGCAGGCGTGAGGCGTTTGACGTCTTGTGCGGGGTCTGGCGAGGGCCGCCACCTCATCCCTCTCGTGCTAAGCTAGTGAGCTGTCGGCCCGCACCATCGCTGTGGGTTTTCAGCAGGCTGTTCTGTTGGCCGCGCGCGCTCAAGACACGAGTGCCAACACGTGCCCACAGGACTCAGAAGAAAGCGAAGCACCATGGAAGAGATGCCAAAGACCTATGACCCGCAGGCAACCGAGCCCGAGCTCATCGAGGCATGGATGAGTGCGGGCTGCTATCGGCGCTCCAAGGGCGTCGGTGACTGCACCGTCGTGATCCCGCCCCCCAACGTCACCGGCATCCTCCACATGGGCCATGCGCTGGACGACTCCATCCAGGACAGCTTCATCCGGTACAATCGCATGCGCGGCCGTTCCACCCGCTGGATCCTCGGCACGGACCACGCCGGAATCGCCACCCAGACCAAGGTGGATAAGCGGCTCAAGGAGGAGGGCGTCTCTCGCCTTCAGATTGGCCGCGAGAGGTTCCTTGAGGCCTGCTGGGACTGGCGTCGCGAGTACGGCGGCACCATCGTGAACCAGATCAAGCGCATGGGTTGCTCCATCGACTTCGAAGACGAGAAGTTCACGATGAGTCCCGAGTACGCCAAGGCCGTACGCAAGGTCTTTGTGGACTGGTATCATGACGGGCTCATCTACCGCGGCAAGCGCATCGTGAACTGGTGCCCAAGCTGCAAGACGGCCATCAGCGACGATGAGGCCGAGTATAGGGGCGAGAAGGGTCACCTCTGGTATTTGCGCTACCCGCTCGTGGAGCCACAGGACGGCATCGACCATGTGACCGTGGCGACGACGCGTCCCGAGACCATGCTCGGCGACACGGGCATTGCTGTCTCGCCGTCCGATCCCGACAAGCAGACCTTCGTCGGCAAGACTGTGATGTTGCCCATCGTCGACCGCGAGATTCCCATCTTCTCCGACTGGCATGTGGACGCCGGCTTCGGCACCGGCTTCGTGAAGGTGACGCCTGCGCACGACCCCAACGACTACGCGATGGGCCAGGCCCACGACCTACCCCAGATCAATATCTTTGACGAAAGCGCTCACGTCGTGGACGGTTATGATGAGTTCTCCGGCATGAGCCGTGACGAGTGCCGCGAGGCCGTCGTCGCCTGGTTCGAGGAGCACGGCCTCCTCGAGAGGGTCGAGGAACTCGATCACTCCGTCATGCACTGTTACCGCTGCGATACGGCGCTCGAGCCTTGGCTCTCGGAGCAGTGGTTCGTGGCGGTGGAAAGGCTCAAGGAACGCGCGACCGAGGTCGTGCGCAACGGTGAGGTCAGGTTTCACCCCACGCGTTGGACGGACACTTACCTCACTTGGATGGATGGCCTCAAGGACTGGTGTATCTCGCGGCAGCTCTGGTGGGGTCACCGCATCCCGGTGTTTTACTGCGAGGACTGCGGCTGGCAGGACGCCCTCATGGAGGATATTGACGCCTGCCCCAACTGTGGTGGACACCACGTGCGGCAGGACGAGGACGTGCTCGACACCTGGTTCAGCTCGCAGCTCTGGACCTTCGCCACGCAGGGCTGGCCCGATCACCCCGAGCAGATGTGCGGCCACCATCCCACGAAGGTCCTCGTGACCGCTCGCGACATCATTGCGCTCTGGGTGGCTCGCATGGTGATGAGCTCGCTCTACTTTACGGGGGAGGTGCCGTTCCATGACGTGTACATCTATGCCACGATCCTCGCCAAGGACGGCAGCCGCATGAGTAAGTCCAAGGGCAACGGCGTGGATCCCATGGACCTCATGGAGAGGTATGGCGCAGACGCCATGCGCTACAACCTGCTCACGCTCATCACCACCAACCAGGACGTGAGGTTCGATGCCAACATAGACAAGAAGACCCATGCGCTTATTGACAGTCCCCGCACCGAGCAGGCCAAGGGCTTCGTGACCAAGGTCTGGAACGCGAGTCGATTCGTCCGGATGAACCTCGACGGGTACGTGCCGGGTGCTCCCAAGGCCGAGACGCCCGAGGACGCCTGGATGCTCTCGCGCCTGGCGCGCATCGTGCGCGAGTCCACCGAGGCGCTTGAGGCCTATGGCTTTGGTGACTACGCCCGGAACATCCAGTCCTTCTTCTGGAACGAGGTCTGTGACTGGTATATAGAGCTCTGTAAGGGACGCCTTCTGGACGGTGGGGGAGCCGAGCGCCTGCAGGTCCAGCGCAATCTGGTCTTTGTGCTTGACGTCTCCCTGCGCCTGCTGCATCCCGTGATGCCCTTCGTGACCGAGAAGGTCTGGGATGCGCTTCCGGCATCAGGTTTGGGTCGTGCCGCTGCCGACGGCGAGGGGGATGCCCGCTTCCTCATGCTTGCGGCCTGGCCCGAGCCCGCCGACTTTAAGACGTTTGTGAATGATGTGGCCGAGCATGACTTTGAACTGGCCAAGAGCCTGGTGTCCGTCGTACGCTCCACACGCGCGCGGTACCGCCTTTCTCCCAAGGAAGAGCTGGACGTGGCCGTGCGTGCCTCTGTCGAGGACTGTGCCGTCCTTGAGGCACAGCACGACTTCATCTGCGGGGTCGGTCGCGTGGGTGCGCTTACGGCGAGCGAGGGACAGCAAAAGCCCGAGGGTGCCGTATCGGTCGTAGACGGGGGCCTTGAGGTCTTCGTGGTCGTGGGTGGCCTTGTGGACCTTGCGGCCGAGGTGGCGCAGCTCAGAAAGGGGCTCGCAAAGGCCGAGGGGGAGCTTGCCGGTGTGACCAAGACGCTTGGCAACGCAGGCTTTGTCGCCAAGGCGGCACCTGCGATCATCGAGAGGAAGCGAAGCCAGCAGGCGGAGCTGGAGCAGACCGTCGAGCGGCTCAAGGCGCAGATCGCGGATCTGGCGTAAGTGGCCGAGTCGCTTGTGTGCCGTGGTGTGCGACGAGGGAGTCCAGAGGAGTCACAGTTTGGTCGAGCGAGGGGTGCGACCATAGACGTCCCGCAGGCAAAGTCGGCGCTGAGAAAGCGCATGAGGGCGCTGAGGACGTCCCTTCCGGACGCCAGGCGCGTCGCTGCCGACGCCGCGATCGCGAGGGGGGTCTTGGGCCTCTCGGCGTATCGTGCGGCTGATGTCGTCCTCTCCTACCTCTCGATGAGAGACGAGGTGGAGACTCGCGAGATCATCCGTGATGCTTGGGTGAGAAAAAAGGTGGTCGCCCTCCCATACTGCGTACCTCACACGTGCGACCTGCGCTGGTTTCGCGTGGATCGTCTCGACGGTCTGGTGAGGAACCGCTTTGGCGTCGAGGAGCCCGACCCGGTGACGGCTGTGGAGGTCGACTGGCGTCAGGCTGCGGTACCCGTCACCCTCGTGCCCGCCCTGTGCATCGACGATGAGGGCTATCGCTTGGGTTATGGTGCCGGCTTCTACGATCGTTTCCTCGCGGACTTTACCGGCGTCTCGATAGGGCTATGTCGTGCGGCACAACGAGTCGAGAGCCTACGTGACCTGGGGGCCGTCGGTGTCTTCGACCAGCCTGTGGACGTCGTGGTGAGTGGCTGATGGATCAAGGTGGCAGTGTCGTCAGAAGGGAAGGGGAGTTCTGCGGATGGGAGACAACATGTCAGACATCGAGATCGCCCGGGAGGCTCGAATGCTTCCCATAATTGAGGTGGCCGAGAGGGTCGGCCTCGATCCGGCTTGGCTCGAGCCTTACGGAAGCCATAAGGCCAAGCTCGACGTCCGAGCTCTGAGGGACCTGCCTTTCAAGGCCAGGCTCGTCCTCGTCACCGCCATCAATCCCACACCTGCCGGTGAGGGCAAGACCACGACTTCCATAGGTCTCGCAGACGCCATGAACCGCCTTGGGCGCAGAACCATGCTGGCCCTACGTGAGCCGTCTCTTGGCCCCGTCTTCGGCGTCAAAGGCGGGGCGACGGGCGGGGGACATGCCCAGCTTGTCCCCATGGAGGACATCAACCTGCACTTCACGGGTGACCTCCACGCCATCGCTGCCGCCAACAACCTCTGTGCCGCCCTGCTCGACAACCACGTCAAGCAGGGTAACGCCCTCGGCATCGACCCTCGCCGCATCGTCTGGAGGCGGTGCGTGGACGTGTGCGATCGCCAGCTCAGGAACGTCGTCGACGGGCTGGGCGGCGTCGCGGACGGCGTGCCCCGACAGGACGGTTTCGACATCACCGCCGCCTCGGAGGTCATGGCCGTCCTCTGCCTGGCCGCCGACCTTACGGACCTCAAGGCCCGTCTCGGTCGCATGGTCATCGCCTACGGCCACGACGGTAGGCCCGTCACCACCCATGACATTGGGGCCGATGGCGCGATGGCCGTCCTTCTCAAAGACGCCCTCAAGCCCAACCTCGTCCAGACGCTCGAGCGTAACCCCGTCCTCGTGCATGGCGGACCCTTCGCCAACATTGCGCACGGCTGTAACTCGCTGATCGCGACGACGACGGCCATGAGGGTTGCCGACTTTGCCGTGACCGAGGCTGGCTTTGGTGCCGACCTTGGTGCCGAGAAGTTCTTGGACATCGCGTGCCGTGCAGCGGACCTTGCCCCCTCGGCGGTCGTGATCGTGGCGACGGTGCGCGCCCTCAAGTACAACGGGGGCGTCGCGAGGGCCGAGCTTGGCCGACAGGATCTCGAGGCCCTTGAGAGGGGCATGCCCAACCTGCTCAGGCACGTCTCCAACATCCGCGACGTCTTTGGCCTTCCCTGCGTCGTTGCCGTCAATGCATTTCCCACAGACACCAGATCTGAGCTTGACCTTGTGACCGAGAGCTGTCGCAGGCTGGGCGTGAGCGCAGTTCTCTTTGAGGGCTGGGCCAAGGGCGGAGAGGGTGGGGAGGCCTTGGCCCGCGAGGTCGTGCGTCTCTGTGAGGAGCCTTCGGAGTTGCACCATCCCTACGAGCTCGACGAGGGCATCGCGGGCAAGCTCGACGCCGTGGCGACCAAGGTCTACCGTGCCGATGGCATCGACCTGACGTCGGCGGCCGCAAGGCAGCTGCGACAGCTCGAGGAGCAGGGCTTCGGGGGCCTTCCCGTCTGCGTCGCCAAGACTCCGTACTCATTCTCGGATGACCAGACTAAGCTCGGTGCTCCCAAGGGCTTTCGCATCACGGTGCGTGGGCTTAGGGTCTCGGCTGGTGCGGGCTTCATCGTGGCTCTCACCGGTGACGTTATGACCATGCCCGGCCTTCCTAAGATTCCGGCAGCAGAGGGGATGGATGTTGCGGCAGACGGGAGTGTCGTCGGCCTGTTTTGAAGTCCGGTCCTGAGGTCGGCGCTGTCATATTGCGCGTGAGCTCTCAGCGTTTCCCTCGCCCAGAATGCGCTTTTCCGTGAAGGTGACGATCCAAAGTGCGCTTTTCCGTGAGGCGGCGCCACGTTTGCCCAGGTAAGGAAAAGCGCATTCTACGGAAAGGCGCACTCTGGCCCCGATCCCTCACGAAAAGGCGCACTCTGCGGTCCCCAGATCGCACAGACTGCGCCTTTCCGTCACGTTGCCGCCCGGGAGGCGTGGGGCGCAACCGCCCGCCAGGCTGCGGGGCACTATGAAAAATGGCTCAACTGGGCAAATGCGTTCGAGCAACCGCCCGCCAGGCTGCGGGGGGGGTTGCGCCAGGGCCGCACATTTCGGTTTGGAGTGTTCGAACGTCTGCCATTGCCGTATGCTGGAGTCTCACAAGAGAGACGTGGCTGAGGGAGAATGACGGATGACGGTACATGTGACGAAGGCGTTTGCCTCGGACTTCGACGGGACGCTCCTCTTCGATGGGTGGTTCAAGACGGGTCTTCTGGGCACCGGGCGCCTCATTTCTCAGGACGTCGAGGCGATCAGGGCGTTTCGCGACGGTGGTGGCCTTTTTGGCATCTGTACGGGGCGTGCACTGGCGGGTGTGACGGAGGTTATTGGCGGCGCATTTGGCCTCGACTTCTGCATCACGGTCAGCGGCGCTCTCGTCGTTGATGGGAAGGGCGTGGCTATTGAGTCGCATGTGCTGGCTCGCGATCTGTGCCAGGGCCTCGTGGGCAGGTACGTGACGCCGGGAGTCCTCGCGTACCTGCAAGGGAGGAGCTTCTTCTTCCTCGGTGAGTCGAATGACCCGATGGTCACTCCGATTGCGAGCCTAGATGAGCTGTCCGAGGACGTGCACTCCATCTCTTTCGGCTTCGAGGATGCCGAGTGTGCCGCGCAGTGCGCCGCATCCATCGAGGAGGAGTACGGAGATGTTGTGAGTGCTTTCCTAAACGTGAGGAGTGTGGACGTGGTGCCGGTGGGCTGCTCGAAGGGTCAGGGCGTGCGTTGCGTGCGTCGCCACTTTGGTGTGGGGGCCATTGGAGGCATTGGCGACAGCTTCAATGACCTGCCGCTTTTGCGTGAGGCGGATGTCGCCTATGCTCTTGATTTCGCTCCCAAGCAGGTACAGGATGAGGCGGACGTCGTGGTTCCCTCCGTCGCCCAGGCCCTCTCTGACCTTGCCGTACGATAGGATCGGGCTGTTAGAGGACGCTACATGTGCGTGCTACCTGCCGATATGCTTGTGCCACTCGGTGACGGCGAGTGGCACGCCCATCGCGCACTCGGCGCCACCGAGTGGTACGGAAGTCGGCATACGCGCAGTTGTTAGGTAATGGCGTGCCACCCGACGCCACCGAGTGGCACGTCCATCGTGCACTCGGCGCTACCGAGTGGCACAACCGAACCCCGTAGACCCGCTGCCCGTACTTCGCGCCCTTCTCGAGGGGCGCCTCGAGCGAGGCCGTATGCGACGATGTAACGGTAACCGAAATCAATCAAATGGGACTGCAATGAGCACCCTAGGCCGGGTGCCCGAACACACCAAACTGAGGGACGGCCTTGCCCTCATTCTTCTCAGCGTCCAGAACGTTACCAAAATTCTCTGAAAGTCACCCGAAGCCTTTCACATATTGCTGTCATACTCGATTTCAGCCAAATGATTCAGTGCGACGAATCTCAAACTCATACCCCAAGCGATACAATCCGCTCCTTCTTGATCCTCGAGACAAGGAAGAAAGAGACAGCGAAAAGGCCCACGCCGATCGCAAGCGAAACAACCACCAGGTAGCCCGGAATCAAACTTCCAGCCAATTGCACGGAGAGGTTCCAGATCCCCATGTAAGCAAGGATTGGAAATAGTATTCCGAATACATCCATATTCTTAAAATACCAGTATGCGACCGATATCAGGGACAGTAAGCCAAAGCAGAGCATGGGCATCGTTACAAACGTCAGCGCAGCCGACAGGGTCGTGTACCGTATGCTTAGATGATAATACACACTCACGAATCCCGCATTTAGACCTACCGTCAGCAGTAGCAGGACAGTACTGACCAAGACAGCAGCCGCCATCTTAGCAAGCCAGATAGCTGTTTGATCTGCTCCGGAAGCTAGCACGACCTGTATCGCCTTGCACTTTCTCTCATCGTAGATATATCTGTTGACCAACGTGTGCCCGACAAAGAGAATCAAGATTACCGACATGTACATAGAGATGCTTCCAAGCTGCACAGCCGTGGTGTCAGGGTCGAGATGTAATTTCATCACCTCCTCCATCGTCATGTATTGCAGAAGATTGGTCATTGCAATGGACATTATCATGACCGTCTTCATCGACCTGAGCGTTTCTAGAAGCTCCTTCTTGAGGAAGGCCTTGAATACAGCCGACCAATTCCTACTCATCTTCAACCACCCTTAGATATCTGCATGCCATGTCTTTCCCCTCACGCAAGCCGAACCTGTCCAGTGGCTCATCGACCAGAAGCCTGCCCTTTTTGATGATAATGATCCTTGAGGCCAAGTCCTCTATGTCCGCCATGACGTGGGATGTGAGCATCATGGTCATCCCGTACTTCTCCCGACACGCGCGTATCACCCGAATGGTCTTCGCCCTGTTCTCGATGTCAATTCCATCAAACGGCTCATCCATGAGCAGCAGCTTTGGATGCATGGACAGACTGCGGACGAGGGCCAACTTCCTCTTCATGCCCTTTGAGTATGTGGTGACCCTACGATCGATCTCGTCTCCCATGTCAAGTTCTTCCATCAGGTGGAGTGCGGAACTCAATTCCTCTTTCCGCTGAAAGGTATCAAGAAAGAAGGAGAGATTCTCCCGAGCTGTCAGCCTCTCATAGAGGCCATTCTCATCGAAAAGCGATGCTACAGTCCCGTACAAGGCAGTGTACTGCCTCTGTGTGTCAGAGCCGAGGATCTGGATATTGCCAGCTTGGATCTCTATCAGTCCAAGGATACTCCTTAGGGTCGTTGTTTTCCCAGAGCCGTTCGGGCCAAGGTATGCGAGTACGTCACCTTTGTCGATGGAGAACGTGATGTCATTCAGGGCACATTCTGTGCCATATGTCTTTGTGACATGGTTTACGCATACGATCTGTTTCAATTTTTGCCTCCTCCATCACGCTGACATTCACAACCCCAGATCCTAGAGGGTGGATTGTAAGCACAAATCATTGTAGAGAATTCAGGTTCCGTTTCTAAGAGCTGTTCTGTCAACGCACAACCGGTGCCTGTGAAACGATTCTCGCAATGCATGCAAATGCTTGCTCGTCTCCTTTCGAGGGTGAGATGAACCGACATCACGGAGAGGGGAGCGGTAGAGGGGAGACGGAGCCTCGTGTCTGAGGTCCACCTTTCCGAGAAACACATAGGGAGAGCCGAGGCTTGATCTCGTCCTAGTCGTGTGCCACCATGTCCCCTCATCGAGAGAAAAGGTTCGAAATCGTCCTTGACTCCCGACGGTGGCGGCGAATGTGCTTTCATGGTGAGTGTTGGGTTCCATCCGTCGTGTGGTCGCGGGTAGGGCTGTCAGCTCGATGTGAGGGAGGAGTGGTGTCTGCCATGCTCGTAGACAGGGACCTCAAAGGGTTTGCAGATGTGCTTGCCGCTAAGGAGCCGGTACCGGGCGGCGGTGGGGCTGCGGCGTACGCGGGCGTGCTCGGCGTTGCGCTTGGATCCATGGTCGCAAACTTCACGCTTGGGAAGCGGCGTTACGCCGCCTACGAGGACGACCTCAGACGCATCCTTACACAGGCTGCGGATCTCCGTGCGCGCCTCGTTTCCCTGGTGGATGAGGACGCGGCGGCCTTTGCGCCGCTCGCGCATGCCTATGGCATCCCTAAGGGCGATCCCTCTCGCGACGAGGCCCTTGAGACTGCGGCCAAAGCTGCCTGTGATGCGCCTCTCAAGACAATGGAGCAGGTCTGTCGTGCCATCGCGCTTCTCGAGGAGCTGGGGGAGAAGGGATCGGGGCTGCTCATCTCGGACGTGGGCGCAGGCGCTCTCCTGAGCCGCGCCGCCCTCGAGGCGGCGAGCCTCAACGTTTTCGTGAACACCCGGTCCCTCAAGGACCGCGCGTACGCGGAGGCCCTTGAGGCTCGCTGTGACGAGATGCTCGGTACGTGGTGCCCGCGTGCCGAGGCGCTCGCTGCCAAGGTCATGGGCCGCATTAGGGAGGTTGGGTAGTTATGGCGAGGTTGCTTCGGGGCGCACCTGTCGCCCAGGCGCTCACCTTGAGCCTCAAACCTCGTGTCGAGGCACTCAGGGACAGGGGCGTCGTGGCGACGCTCGCCGTCGTGCGTGTGGGCGAGGAGGCTTCCGACCTTTCCTACGAGCGTGCGGCGCGCAGGCGCATGGATGCCGTCGGCATCGCCACCAAAAGCATAGCCCTGCCTGCCGATTGCTCGCAGGCCGAGCTCACGGACGCGATCGATCGCGTTAACGGGGATGCGGGTATCCATGGTTGCCTGATACTGCGTCCGCTGCCTAGGACGCTCGACGAGAGGGCCGCCTGTGCAGCGCTCGACGTCGCAAAGGACGTCGACGGCGTCACCGCAGGCTCGCTCTACGGCATGTTCGCGAACAGGCAGGTGGGGTTCTCGCCCTGCACGGCCGAGGCCGTCATGAAGCTTCTCGACTATTATGGCGTGGAGCTTGCTGGCGCCAAGGTGACGGTCGTCGGGCGCTCGCTCGTGATAGGCAAGCCCGTGTCGATGCTGCTTCTGGCGGCAGACGCCACGCCCACCTTGTGCCATACGCACACGAGGGAGCTCGCCGTAGCCTGTCGTGATGCGGACGTCGTCGTCGTGGCGGCAGGGCATGCCAAGGTTGTGGGGGCAGCTGCGGTACGTGCCGGGCAGGTCATCGTGGACGTCGGGACCAACTGGGATGAGGAGGCCGGCACGCTCGTGGGCGACGTGGACTTCGACGCCGTCGAACCTAAGGTCGCGGCTATCACGCCCGTACCGGGCGGCGTCGGGGCCGTGACGACGGCGATTCTCGCCAAGCACGTCATCGAGGCGGCGGAAGGGTTAATCTCATAGCCATGGAAGACGGAAGCGTGCACGAGCGCCTGCACAAGGGCATCGCTGCCCACACCCCGATCGACGGCGCGCTTGGTCCCTGCTCCCATGGGGATGGAGGCGTCGATGGCCCTCGCATAGAGGCGGCCATCCGTGAGCTCCTCATCGGTATCGGCGAGGACCCTGACCGAGAGGGCCTCAGGGATACGCCGAGCAGGGTGGCCCGCGCCTGCGAGGAGATCTTCGGGGGTATGCGCGAGGACCCGGGCAGTCACCTGCGCAGGCAGTTTCACGAGCCGGGCAACGAGGACATGGTCATCGTCAGGGACATCCCCTTTGTCTCCACCTGCGAGCACCACCTCTTGCCCTTCGTGGGTCATGCCCACGTATGTTACATCCCGCGCGACGGTCGCCTCTGCGGCCTCTCGAAGATAGCTCGCTGCGTGAGCGGCTATGCCCGCAGGCCCCAGCTCCAGGAGCGCCTCACGGCGCAGGTGGCCGATGCCCTGTGTCGCGAGCTCGATCCCCTTGGCGTGCTCGTGGTGCTCGAGGCCGAGCATACCTGCATGAGCATCCGGGGCGTCAAGAGCTCTGGCGCGCAGACGGTGACCTCCGCCGTGCGCGGCGCATTTCGAAACGACCCCAAGACGCGCTCGGAGGCCCTGCGCCTGCTTGGGCTTCCCACGTCCGTGCGGGGCGGCTAGGCCAGGGGCAGGTCGTAACGTCGAGTCGGGTGTTGCCTCTCAGGGTACGGATGACGGTGTGTCTCGGCTCTTGGGCCCCATACCCGGCGTAAGGGCCTATACTCAACGGGCAGAAGGGTGGCCGTCGGATGGAGGGGCGATGATACGCCGTCGGATGGAGGGGCGATGATATACAAGAGCATACTTGAGGCCGTGGGACATACGCCACTCGTGCGCCTCAACAGGGTGGTTCGCCCCGGCATGGCGCGCGTGCTCGTAAAGTACGAGGCCGTGAACGTGGGAGGCTCCATCAAGACTCGTACCGCCCTGCGTATGGTTCGCGAGGCGGAAAGGCAAGGCAGGCTCCATAAGGGCAGCATCATCGTCGAGCCCACGAGTGGCAACCAGGGGATTGGTCTGGCCCTCGTGGCGGCGGTTCTCGGCTATAGCGCCCGAATCATCATGCCGGACTCGGTCTCCATCGAGCGGCGCCGTCTTGTGAGCCAGTACGGGGCGCTCGTGCTCACCGAGCACGACGACGGTGACATCGGTGCCTGTATCCAGGCATGCATCGCCCGTGCCCAGCGGATGGCTGCCGAGGACGAGAACGTCTATGTGCCCCAGCAGTTCGAGAATCCCGCCAACGTCGTGGCCCAGTACGAGGGCACGGGCGCCGAGATACTCGCAGACGCTGATAGCCCCATAGACGGGTTTTGCTCGGGCGTCGGTACGGGTGGCACCATAAGCGGTGTGGGCAGGGCGCTGCGCGAAGCTAACCCCCAGACCCTCATCTGGGCGGTGGAACCCGACCAGGCGCCCGTCCTTTCTGGCGGCAAGGTGGGGACGCATCTCCAGATGGGTATTGGCGATGGCATCATTCCCGCCATCCTCGATCGCGACATCTTCGATGACGTGGTTACGGTCAGCGACTCCGCTGCCATGGGTATGGCGCGAAGCCTCGCACGCGAGGAGGGCCTCATGTGCGGCATCACCTCGGGTACCAACGTGGTGGCGGCGCTTCGTATGGCCGAGCAGCTCGGAAGGGGCAAGACGGTGGTCACGGTCCTGCCAGACACTGCGGAGCGCTATATATCCACCCAGCTCTTCTGCGAGGGGTAGCGTATGGCGCGAGGGCAGAGGAGGGGAGTCAGGGCCGAAGGGTACCAGGTTCCCTTCGAGGTCTTGGACCTCAGCTACGCGGAGGCGCTCCAGACGCTGCACGTGGCGTGCAAATTTGGCATCCAGCCCATGCTCGAGACGGTCGTCGATATGCTCGCTGAGCTGGGCGATCCTGACCTGAGCTTTCGCAGCCTGCAGATAGCCGGCACCAACGGCAAGACGTCCACCTCGCGCTACGCGGCGGCGATCCTTCGCGGACAGGGTCTTCGTGTTGCGCTCTACACCTCGCCTGAGCTCGTGAGCCTTACCGAGCGCATGGAGGTGGACGGTGTTCCCGTGAGCGAGGGCACCTTCGCTCGCGGCGTCGCGGCCGCCGCCGAGGCAGGCCGTCGCGTGAACATACGACGTCGCGCGTCAGGGGAGCGACCCTATGACGTGACGCAGTTCGACATACTCACCGTAGCCGCCTGCGTAGCCTTCGCACAGGCGGACGTGGATGTCGCTGTGCTCGAGTGCGGCATGGGGGGCCGCTGGGATGCGACGAGCGCCGTGAAGTCGATAGAGGCGGTGGCCGTCACGGGCGTGGGGCTCGACCATACGCGCATCCTCGGTGATACGCTCGAGGCTATCGCCGGCGAGAAGGCAGCCATCATCAGGTGCGGGCAAAGCTGCGTGCTCGGTGTGGGCACGGCGACGCCCGACAGCGTGGAGGACGTGTTCTTGGACCGGTGCCGCTCTCAGGACGTCACCCCTGTCCTCCTTCGCCCGGAGCGCCTTGAGGACGCGGCTGGCGAGATGCACGCGGGCGTCCCGCGCAGGCACGCGAGCCTCTTGCGGGCGAGCTACCGTATCACCAGCAGGCCCAGGCGTCTCGGTGCCCCCCTTGAGCTGACGGTCAGGACGCCGCGCAGGGCCTACACGGGCCTCACCGCCCTCAAGCCGAGCTACCAGGCGGCCAACATCGCCTGCGCCGTCACGCTCACGGAGGCCTTCCTGGACGGCGAGCTTGACGGGGACCGGCTTCTTAAATCCGTCAGGCAATGCCCAACACCGGGGCGTTTCTCCCTGCTTCGCCCTAACCCTCCCGTGCTCGTTGACGCCTGTCACAACCCGCAGTCTGTGGATGCCTTTCTCGCCGCCCTGCAGGACATTGCCCCCGATCCAGCCACGCGCCCGCCCCTGCTCTGTGCCGTCCTTGCCGACAAGGACGTGGGAGGCATCGTGTCGCGCCTCGCTCGTGCATTTCCCGCCGTCGTCTGCACGCAGACGTCCTCGTCGCGCTCCCTGGGTGCCGACGAGCTTGTCCGACGCTTCTTGGCGGCAGGGGCAAAAGTCACAGGAAGCTACGGGAGCGTCGCTGCCGCACTTGCCGCCATGAGCGCGGGGCCTCTCGTAGGTTGTGGGTCTATCACGCTTGCTGGTGCGCTTGCTGCACTCCTTGCGTAGTTTTGCTAGAATTGCCAGAGCGGTGCCAGTAGGCCAGCAGCAGACAACCGGATGACAGAGTTCACACAGCCCTGCCCCTATCGCGAAGGAGCCCACGCTTCATGTCAGACCTCCTTGATCAGCTCATCACCCCCGAGGTGCGCATGGTCCTCTACCTCTTGGTAGCCTGCGTCGTGATGCTTTATGTCTTGGCCATCGTCTATGTGATCCGCGACGCCCAGCGCCGTGGTGCCGAGCCTTGGTGGCTATGGGCGCTGATCTCCGTGATCCCCGTGGTGGGCCTCTTGGCATACGTGATCCTGCGGCCCAGCTCCTACCTGGTCGATCGCGAGGAACAGGACCTTGATATCGCGTTGCGTGAGCACCAGCTCTCACACTACGGTATCTGCCCCAAGTGCGGTGCACCCATCGATCGCGACTTCGTCGTGTGCCCCATCTGCAACACGCAGGTGCGAAACGTCTGCCCCACCTGCCACAGGCCGCTGAATGCAGACTGGAAGGTCTGTCCCTACTGCCGTACCCGCATCCAGTAGCCCGGCAGGGACGCGCCCGGCGCTCCTTGCGTCCCAGCCGATGGCGCCTTGGTGGCGATTGCATCGGTTTGGGCAGGAATACTTCGATTTATGACATGACGGCCCTTCTCGCATAGATTTCGTCCCAAGAAGGCGAAGCGAGCGAGAAGGAGGCTGGTGTGTCATGGGGTATGCGGGTTTGCTCTGGCGTTGTGTTCTCAGAAGTCCAATCATCTATGTGATCGTCGCGATTCTTGTCGCGACGATGGGAGCGCCGGCGCTCATCCCCACCCTCGTGTGGGGGGACGAGATGGTTCGCCAGAACCTTGCGTCAAGCCTCACGCTCGCCGAGGAGAACGAGGCGAGTGGGGCCTACGCCTCTGCTCCGCAGCGTTTGCAGGACCTCGCGCGCGATGAGCTCTCTGAGATGAGGCTGGCACGCGGCGCCACATCACGGCACGACTTCTGGGTGCATATGTACCGCTCTCAGCTCATTCAGATGGAGGATGCAAACGCAGGTTACCTGTCTGCCGATCGGCTGCTCCTTGAGGCTGATCTCGCGTACTTCGAGGGCATGTCAAAGCTCGTCGAGCCCCGTGAGATCAGCGATTCGACCCAGATGCCGGCGGCGGAGTTTCTCTCCTTTGCGCTCGCATCGACGCCAGGCATCCTGTGGCTGCTTCCCGCCGTTGCCATCGCATACGCGCTGCAGCAGTCAGCGCGAAGGGGGCGCCTCATGGACGCCCGGACTCGTTCGCGTGCGCGCAGATTGCTGTCACTGTGCATGGTAGGGCTACTTTTGACGTTCGCCGTCCTTGTCGTTGCCTGGGCGCTCGTGCTCGTGCCCGTGATGGTGCGAAACGGCATGGGTGACCCGTCCTACCCCGTTGTCCTCATCCGGGGCGGAAAGGTGAGCGTCTCCACGGCCCTACGCTCAGGTTTGGGCTGCGTTACGCTCATACTGCTTTCCAACTGGTTTCTCGTCCTGTTGTCCACGGTCATCAGCGAACTGACGGGTCGCTTGGCGGCCGGCCCTGCCGTGGCGCTTGTTCTTGGCGCCGTGCCGCTCTCGGACAGCTACTTCCTGAGCGCGTCTGTGCATGCGTCCGTGCTTGGCATGCTACCCGCCACGTACCTCTTCCCATCACCGACGACGGGGTACGTGGGCGGTTTTTTTGTTGACCTCACGCCTGGGGTGCAGCTCAGCCTCGCTGGTGGGGTCGGCGTGCTTGTTGGCTGCGCGGCCCTCGCGCTCGTCGTGGGGGTCGGATCCTGCGGGCTGCGCCGTATGGCGAGGGGTGCTATCCTGCAAGGAAGGGGGCAGGTGTCATGCTGAGCCTTAAAGGTGGCTCCATCGGGTATCGCAGGGATAGCGTGCTGCTTACGGACGTCGAGCTCTCCTTACCAAGCGGGGCTGTCTGGGGCCTCATTGCCCCGAACGGCCGGGGCAAGACCACGCTCATGAGGACCATGGCGGGAGACGATCGTGCGCTCATCTTGGGTTCGCGCTCTGCCGACGGCGTCGAGCCCCTCGACGAGGCAGAGTACTCCCGCCTGGTCCTGTACGCCCCGGGGGACGACTCGCTGCTCGACCCTGGGATGAGCGCTCGCTTTCACCTTAAGGCGACTCGAAGGCTCTGGGCCTCCCCGCGCGAGGTAGCCGAGGTGGCCGAGGAGCTCATGGTCACGCCCTTTCTCGACGTGCCGGTGCGCAGGCTCTCCCAAGGCATGCGCCAGCAGGTGACCCTTGCCATAGCTCGCATGGCAGGGGCGCGCTACACGCTGCTCGACGAGCCGATGAACGCACTCGACCCGATCAAGGCGCAGAGGGCATCTCTGGTCGTGGCGAGGATGGCTGAGGAGGGAACGGGAGTCATCATCTCGTCGCACATAGTGAGCAAGCTCGAGGAGTTCTGTGACTCGGTCGTGGTCTTTCGCGGCACGGTGCCAATCGTCGTCAGGGGCTCGGTCGACTACGAGAGGCTATTCGAGGAATGCTACGGGGGAGGTGATGACGCTATCGGTTGTACAAGGGGAAGGCATAGCTGAGTGCTACCCCCTCCTCGAGGTGAGGAGGGCGATGAGCTCGCGCTGAGAATGGACGTCGAGCTTTCCGTACGTCTTCTGCCGGTGCGTCGCCACCGTGCTGCGGGCCAGGCAGAGCTCGTCAGCTATCGCTGATACGTTCAGCCCCTGTCCGAGGCGAAGGGCAATGGCGCACTCCGCCTCGGACAGTCCGTGCCCACGCAGCCAGGCTTCTGCAGGCTGGGCAACCTCGGTCTCTCGCAGACGTGCCATTGCCCTAAAGTCCCTTAGGGTCAACGTCACCGCGACCGTTGCGAGCGCAGAGGCTGCCACAAACAGCAGGGCGTAGGTCACGGCGCTTTGGGCGACAGGCAGCAGGCCGTCCAACGGTCCCGTCCCGCAAAAGACGCCGACAAAAAACGGGGCCGCTACGCCCAGCGTAAGGCTGGCAGCTCCTTTCTGCTCCCTCAAGAGGAGTGTCGCTAGCAGGGGAAGGGCGCAGACGACTGGTCCGAGGGCAAGGACGGGGCTGCGAGTGTCCATGACGCAGAACCATGAGGATGCGATGCCAGCCAGAAACCCCGCCAGGGCCAGGGCAAGCATCCCCGATGGGAGGGGCAGCCGTCGCTGTGAGGGGTCGGCGTCGGCAGGGATGTCGGGGACGGCCGCGAGCGCGCCGGCAAGGCCGCAGGCAAAGCATGTCAGCCACCCCCAGTTGCTGAGCGCGCGCGTCCTAGACTCAACGAGCAGGACGAGCAGCCACTGAAACGTGAGCATGAGCCACGGGAGGGCACCGGCACATCTCTTGCCCCTACCGCCCGGCTGGCCCTGGGCAGGACGGCGGTGGGCCCCATATGCCTCGCCAACAAGTATCCCTACCAGCAGGCCGATGGTGACAATCGGCTTCTCGTGTTCGATAGAGCTGGGGTACCAGGCGACAAAGCCGAGCGGAAGGGCGGAGAAGCTGAGCGCGACGATTGCGAGCGCCTGCCTGACATCACCCAAAGGCCCCGATCCCCTGCGGGTCGGCCGTCTCTCAAGACGGGCCTCTTCGCCCTGCTCGCTCTGCCTGCGCGCAATCAGGGCGAGCAGGGCGGGTGTGCCCTTTACCCCCGCCTTCTTGCATATACGCGAGCGATATGTGCTCACCGTTCCCATGGAAAGTCCCAGGCGCGAGCTGGTCTCCCTGACCGTCTCGCCCGCGACGATGCCTGTGAGCACGTCACCCTCGCGCGAGGAGAGACCAAGCTCATGTGCCATGGTCTGGAGGTCTTGCTTGGGGCAGGCCTGTGTGCTAACCCGTTCGGTGGCACCATCTTCCGTTGCGCTTGCCCTGCCAAGTCGCACCAAGGACACGCAAGAGACGATGGCCAAGACGAGGGCTGTGGGGACAAGCAGGGGCTGCTTCTCGTCTAGGGGATAGATGACGCTACCGCTCCCATAGAAGCCCCGCTGCCA
>ERZ773076.360-NODE-360-length-24248-cov-6.094738_pt1 | contig 24248 bp, 23 predicted proteins | sample MGYA00580613_ERZ773076 | MGnify/ENA primary metagenome ERZ773076 (study PRJEB29015, sample SAMEA2738005) | human oral metagenome | biome: human oral; feature: human-associated habitat; material: dental | place: China | collected 2057 ...
TGCAGTCTGCCGACGCGGTCTTCTCCTCCGGCGTGCACCTGGAAGCCAAGATGCTGACCCAGCTCGAATCGCTGGGTTCCAAGCACATCGCCGTCGGCAACAAGATCGACCAGAGCGAGCTGCTGCCCTGGCCGGAGAAGGACGAGCAGGGCAACGACCTCCACGACCCGCACATCTGGAACAGCACCACGATCTGGCAGCAGGTCGTGACCCTGATGACCGATCACCTCAAGAGCATCAACCCGGACAAATCCGCCGACTACGACAAGAACGCAGAGGCCTACAAGAAACAGATTGTGGAAACCGACACCTGGGCCAAGCAGGAGACCGCAAAGATCCCCGAGGAGCGCCGGGTGCTGGTGACGGGCCATGACGCCTTCAACTACTTCGGGCGTGCCTACGGCATCGAAATCCACGCCACCGACTTCGTCACCTCGGAGGCCGACCTGTCCGCCGATGACATCGCCGAGCTGGCCGATCTGATCGCGACACACAAGCTGCCCGTGATCTTCCAGGACAACCTCAAGAACCCCCAGGCGATCCAGTCCGTCAAGGAGGCCGTCGCCGCCAAGGGCTGGCAGGTTGAGGTTTCCGATCAGGAGCTCTACGCCGACTCCCTCGGCAGCGAGGCCGGCGTCGACTCCTACCTCGGGGTGTTGAAGCACAACGTCACCACCATCGTCGAGGCATTGAGCCGATGACCACTGCCCTGAGCGTCTCCGGGCTGAGTTTCGCCTACCGCGACTCGCTGGTTCTGCGGGAGGTCACACTCGACCTCCCGCAGGGCGTGGTGCTGGGCGTCATCGGGCCCAACGGGGCAGGGAAGTCGACGCTGCTGAAGGCCGTGGTCGGGCTGCTGAAACCCGCGAAGGGAACCGTCGCCTGCTTCGGACAGCCGTTGCAGAAGGTGCGCCGCCGCGTCGGCTACATGCGGCAGGCCAGCAGCGTGGACTGGGACTTCCCGACCACAGTCAGCGACGTCGTCCTCATGGGCACCTACGGTGGCCTGGGATGGTTCCGCCGGCCCGGAACGAAGGAGCGCGACGTGGCGGCCGCCGCACTGAAGCGGGTCGGCATCCCCCACCTGGCGCATCGGCCCATCAGTCAGCTCTCCGGAGGTGAGCGCCAACGCACCTTCCTGGCGCGGCTGCTGGCCCAGCAGCCCGACCTGCTGCTCCTCGATGAGCCCTTCGCCGGGGTGGACGCCGCCAGCCAGGAAACCATCACGAGCGTGCTGCACGGTCTGCGCGACGAGGGACGCACCGTCGTCATCGTCCACCACGACCTGGCCACCGTTCCGACGCTGTGCGACTGGACCTGCCTGTTGAACCGGACCGTGATGGGGTGTGGCCCCACGAAGGAGGTGTTCACCGACGAGATGGTGAAACAGGCCTACGGGTTGGCGACGACATGAACCCCGCCGAGCTGCTGACGAACCACACCTACCGGATGATGCTGCTCGGCACCGTCATCATCGGGTTCACCACCGGGGCCATCGGCACCTTCGCATACCTGCGGAAACGCACCCTTCTGGCGGATGTCGTCTCCCATTCCTCCATCGGGGGAGTGATGCTGGCCTTCATCATCGCCGCCTCCTTTGGGATCGACGGTCGCAGCAACTGGGTGCTGATCCTCGGCTCCGCGGTGGTTTCCCTGGTCGCGGTGCAGCTGGTCGACTGGCTGCCCAAGGTCTCGGTGACAAAGGTGGACGCGGCGATGGCGATCGTGCTGGCGCTGTTCTTCGGGGGAGGCATGGTGCTGCACCGGGTCATCCTCGCCGGGTCCTACCCCAACAAGGGTGGGCTAGCCGAGTACCTGTTCGGCAACGCCTCCCACCTGACGAGCGAGGACATCGTCTCCAGCATCGTCGTTTCCCTCGCCACCTTCCTGGTGGCGGCCTTGGCGTTCAAAGAACTGAAGCTGAGCTGCTTCGACCCGGAGTACGCGGCGACACTGGGATTCTCGTCACGGCTGCTGTCGCTGCTGTTGAACGCGGTGGTGGTGCTGTCGATCGTGATCGGGCTCAAGGCCGTCGGGCTGGTGCTCATGGTGGCGCTGGCCATTGCCCCGCCGATCGCGGCCAGGCAGTGGACCACACGCGTCGGCAGCATGCTGCTGCTGTCGGGTCTGATCGGAGCCTTCAGCGCCCTCGTTGGATCGTGGCTGGCGGTTTCCATCGGTCGCGTGCCCACTGGACCCGTGATTGTGCTGGTGGTCACGGTCATCGCCCTCGTCTCGATCCTATTCGCCCCCAAACGCAGCCTCCTGCTCACGATCCGGGCGAGGCGTCTCCACCGCAAGGAGGTTGCGGCATGACCTTCGCGTTGTGGGTGATGATCCTCGCCATCGTCACCGCCGTCACCTGCGCCCTGCCCGGGATCTGGCTGGTGTTGCGGAAACAGTCGATGCTGGCCGACGCCATCAGCCACGCCGTGCTGCCGGGCATCGTCATCGCAGCCGTGGCCACCGGAACCATCCAGTCGCCGTGGTCCATCGTCGGGGCAGCCGTGATGGGTACCGTCGTGGTGCTGGGGGCGGAGCTGCTCGAATCGACGGGCCTGGTCTCCGGAGATGGCCCCCAGGGACTGGTGTTCCCGGCCCTGTTCAGCATCGGTGTGCTGCTGCTCAGCACCCGGTTCAACGGGGTTCAGATCACCGAATCGGCGGTGCTCGTCGGCGACCTCAACCTGGCCGCCTTCCTGCCGTTGAAGATCGGTAGCACCATGCTCGGCCCGCAGTACCTGTGGGTGATGGCGGGGGTACTGGTCCTGAACGTCGCGTATCTGACGGTGCTGCACACCCGGCTCAAGCTGATCGCCTTCGACCCGGAACTGGCCCAGACCATGGGCATCCCGGTCAAACGTCTGGGTCACCTGACCATGCTGCTGGTCTCGGTGACGATCACCGCCGCCTTCAACGCGGCGGGCGCGGTGCTGGTGATGGCGCTGATGATCGTCCCTGCAGCCATTGCGCAGCTGCTGTCCCACAGCATCCACGGCATGTACATCATCACCATCGGCGTCACCGTCATCTGTTCGGTGGTGGGATTCTGGACCGCCTACGCCCTCGACGCCTCCACCTCATCTGGGCTGGCGTTCTTCTACGGGATCGTCTACCTGGCGGTGGTTGCAGTAACGATGGACAGGCGGAGATTCCGGACTCCGCGCACCAGATGAATCAGCGCGTGAGCGCCGTGCCTTGAAGCTGGTTGAACCGGGTTGCGAGCGTCAGCGGGCTGCCCGGCTCAACCGGTTGTGGTGAGTGATCTCAGGGCTCGTTTCACGATTCGCTCTGTTTCCGGAGCCGGATCATCTGCCAACCAGGATGAGCAGAGATCCCGTGCCCATTCGGGTCGGGTTTTTGCAGCATCATTGATCCAGTTGGCCACCGAGTCCTGGACGTAGCGTGACGGATCTGCCCGGAGTGGATGCAGAATCGGACAACCCTGCTGTGGGTCGGATTTCAGCTCTTTGATGTGTGTGGCCCACACACCGCGGGGACGGAGAACCTCGCTGGCGAAACGTCTGATCCGTTCCGACGTTGACGCGGTCCACGGTACGAGCAATGCGATGCTCGCGCTCAGATCAGTTACCAGCGTGGGACGAGCAGCCATCCAGGCCCATTCCCGGACGGCAAAATGGGGATCGTCAGCGAAGGGTTGGATGCGTTCCAGCAGTGTCTCCGGTCCGATCCCCGAATCACTGGCCACAGCGAAACAGGCCCATCCACGAACGGTGTCCGATCGATGTGTGGCCAGGTCAGCCAGCTGTTCCAGGACCGGGTAAGAATCCCGAATCGCCGCCCCGATCCGTTGCATACGCTTGAGGATTCCCAGCGACTGCGCATCCGCGACGGCTGAACGAAGTTCCTCTCCGGCCTCCGGCAGGACATTGGCCAGCAAAACGCCATGGTCAATGGCGAGTGCTTCAGCGAGGGTGCCCGCCGAAACACGTCCTTCCTGCAGCGCGGTCAGATGTTCTGGATCGATGTCGTCACGTCGTCCACCTGTCGAAGATCCCATCCCATGTCCTTTCTGTTGGACAAGAATTCGCCACCGCCGGTTGGGCCGGGCCGCGACAAAGGAACAGACCATCTCGACCAGCCGTGACCGTCTCAGCCCTCGAAGAGCTTGATGAGGTCCTTAGTGTACTGATCGCGCTCGTCCTCGAAGAGTTCATCGCGACCGAACCGGTCAACGATCTTCCCGCCGCGCAGCACGATGGAGCGTTCGCTCATGAACTGCACGGCGCTGAGGTCGTGGGAGATGAACATCGACGACAGACCGAGTTCCTCCTTCAGCTCCTGCAGCAGGTTCAGCACCCGGGCCTGGATGGAGACGTCGAGGCTGGCCGTGGGTTCGTCGAAGATCAGGAGGGTCGGCTCCACGCTGATGGCACGTGCGATTGCCACCCGCTGTTTCTCGCCCCCGCTGAGTTCGTGCGGTTTGCGATCCAGGCAGGAGACGGGCAGACGCACCAGGTCGACGAGCTGTTCGGCGACCTTCCGTTGCGTCCCCGGCTGCACGAAACTTGGCGAAACGAATCCTCGGGTGCGCAGCGGCTCCATGAGGGAGTCGTACATCGTCAGTCGCGAGTTGAACGAGCTCGCCGGGTTCTGGAACACCACCTGGAGACGGCGACGAATGTCACGCAACCCCTTGCCGCGACGCTGGAGGAGGGGTTCTCCCTCCAGCATCGCCCGACCTGCGGAGGCCGGCTCCAGGGTCAGCAGGCACTTGGCCAGCGTCGATTTGCCCGATCCGCTCTCCCCGACGACCCCGAGGCATTCGCCCTTGTTGATCGTGAACGACACCCCTTTGACGGCGTGGGTGCCGCCGGGATAGGTCTTGTGCAGGTCCTCGACCTCCAGGACGGGGGTTCCGGTCTTTCCTGCGGACTCGCGGATCTCCTCGACCGATTCGCTCATGAGCTGGCTCCTTCCGCGAAGACGGGGAGCCGGGACGGGATGTTGCGCAGCGGTGGGATGGCGGCGATCAGGTTGCGGGTGATCTGCTCCTTCGGGGATTCGAAGATCTCCTTCGTGGCTCCCCGTTCCTTGATTTCGCCACCTTGCATGATGACCATCCGGTCGGCGAACCGGCTCAACACCCGCAGGTTGTGGGTGATGAACAGCACCGCGCAGCCCTCCTGTTTCTGGATCTCCGCAATCTGGTCGAGCACCAGCGACGCGTTGACTGCGTCGAGGGCCGTGGTGGGTTCGTCGGCAATGATCAGCTTGGGCTTCAACAGGATCGCAGCCGCGAGGGCGGCACGCTGCAGCTGTCCGCCGCTGACCTGGAACGGGTAGCGTTTCAGCAGTTCGGCAGGAAGCTGTAGTTGTTCGAGGACCGCGGCGGCCCGTTTCTCCCGACGCTTCTCATCCCAGTCGGTGTGGCTGCGCATCACCTCGTCGAGCTGCCGCCCGATTCGGTAGTACGGCGAGAACGCTGCCTGGTAGTCCTGGAAGACGTAGGCGATGTCGTTGCCGCGCAGCTGTCGCATCTCCTCTTTCGAGAGGGTCAGCAGGTCCTTGTCGCTAAAGCGCATGGCCTTGGCGTGACGTCTCAGCCCGCGCGGCAGCAGGTTGGCGATGGAGAAGGCCGTCAGGGACTTGCCCGACCCGCTCTCCCCGACGACGGCCAGCCACTCACCGGTTTCGATGCGCAGGTCGATGCCGTGCACCAGCTCCCTGGTGCGGGTCGTGACGCGCAGTTTGTCGATCCTAAGCAGCGACACCGGTCTCCTCCTTCCGTTCCCCGGAGATGGCGTAGAGGCTCTGCAGCTGGTCGCCAAGCCAGTTTGCGGCGCACACCACCAGGAAGATCGCCAGGCCGGGCGCCACCATGAGGTGCGGGGCCTGGGTGAAGAACATCTGGGCCTCGTTGAGCATGGCACCCCACTCGGCGGAGGGGAGCTGTACACCCAACCCCAGGTAGGACAGCGATGCCACGAGCAGGATCACCTTGCCGATGTCCACCGTCGCCAGAGCCATGACCGGGCCGACGATGTGCGGCAGCAGGTGACGGCGCATGATCGAGACGGTGGAGGCCCCGCTGATGGTGGAGACCATCAGGTAGTCCTTCGCCTTCTCCTGCATGACGACGCTCCTGGCCAGGCGGGTGTAGCCCACCCACTTGATGATGAGGATGGCCAGCAGCAGGTTCCCGAATCCCTGGCCCATCAAACCGGCGATGATCATGGCGACGATGTACTCCGGCAACGCCAGGAAAATGTCGACGACCCGCATCAGGGCCCAGTCGGTCCGTCCGCCCAGGTAGCCGGACAGCAGACCCAGCGGAACCCCGATCAGGATGGAGATCCCCAGCGCCATCGCGCTGAGCCCCACCGTGGTGAGCCCGCCGGTCAGGATGCGGGAGAACACGTCGCGGCCCAGGTCGTCGGTCCCGAGCCAGTGGGCGGTGCTCGGTCCTTGGAGCTTGTCGGCCGTAGCAGTGAGATTCGGATCCTGCGGCGCGATCCAAGGGCCGATGATCAGCAGCACCAGGAACACCGCGACCGCGATCATGACGATTCGTTTTCCGGTGCTCATGCCTTCTTCCCCTTGAGCGCGATGGCGGGATCCAGCCAGCGGTAGGACAGGTCCACCAGCCCGTTGATGAGGAAGACCACGATGCCGATCAGCAGGATGAAGGCCTGGATCGTGGGGTAGTCGCGTTTGGTCAGGGAGTCGAGCACCAGCATGCCGATGCCTTGGATGGCGAAGATCTTCTCCACGACCACGGTGCCCCCGAGGAGACTCCCCAGGCTCATCCCCATGATGGTGACCAGGGGAATGAGACTGGCCCGCAGCACGTGCTTGCCGAAAACCGTGGACTCGTGCAGGCCCCGCGAACGCGATGCCCGGACAAAATCAGCCTCCTGCGCCTCGACGAGGCTGTTGCGGAACACCTTCACGTAGGGCGGCACGATGGCGATGGTCATGCAGACGATGGGCATCACCAGGCCGCCGGGCCGCGCCGCCTGGGAGGGCAGCAGCTTGAGGCCGATCGCGAACACGTTCAGCAACAGCAGGCCCAGCCAGAAAGTCGGCATGGAGGAGGAGATCAGGGTGAATCCCTGAGCCAGATGGTCCGGCCATTTCCCGACGTTGCGGGCCGCCAGAGTACCCAGCAGGCCGGCAATGATGAAGGCAGCTACCAGGGACCACCCGGCAAGGATGAGCGTGCTGGGGAAGGCGTTGGCGATCCCCTCGATGACCGGTTTCCCGGTCATCGAGGAGGTGCCGAAGTTCAGCCTCAGCAGGTTCATCAGATAGGCGGAGTACTGCTCCCAGATGGGGGCGTCCAGACCGCGTTCCTTCCGGAGGGCCTCGATGTCGCTCTGGGTGACCGCTATGGTGTCCATCCGCAGCAGCGAGCGGGTCTCGTCGCCGGGCGCCAGCTTCACCACCAGGAAACTGACCACCGTCAGCAACAGGACGAAGACCGCGATCTCGACCAGGCTGATCAACCATTTCTTCATGGCTCAGGAGATGTCCAGATCCTTGGTGATCATCTGGAACTCGAACTCATTGCCGGGGGTCACCCAGCCGGTCACGGTCTTCTTGCTGGCGCTGGTCTCGTAGGGAGCAGTGATGTAGGAGTTGTAGTACTTGGTGTCGATGTATTGGGCGATCTCCTTGGCCAGCGTGGTGCGGGCGGTGGTGTCGACCTCGTTCTTGTACTTCTCCAGCTTGGCCAGCAGCTCGGGATCATTGAGCTTGCCATGGCCTTGGGCTGCGTCCGCGCCGAAGGAGCTGTTGAGGAAGAAGGAACCGTCGCCACGGGTGAGGGTCAGCAGCGAGTAGGTCGCGAGGTCCCAGTCGTTCTGCGGGAGGTATTCGTCGATGTTGTCGGCCTTAGTGATCTGCATGTCGATGCCGACCTTGCGGGCCTGATCCTGGACGACCTGCGCGATCTTCGGCAGTTCGGGACGGGCCTCATAGGTGACGAGCTTGAGGGCGAGCGGCTGGCCGTCGCGGGTCACCTTACCGTCGCTGACCTGGAGACCGGCCGCCTCGAAGTGCTTGAGGGCCTCCTCGGTGCCGAACGGGTGGGCCGCCACCTTCGGGGAGATCGGGTAGTCACCGGGGAAGACGTCGTAGGCCACCTCGGCCTGACCACCCATGACATCCTTGACGATGGATTCGCGATCCACCAGCGCATCGATACCCTTGCGGAACTCCTCGTTGCCCCAGAGAGCGGCATTGGAACCGGAGTAGTTGTAGATCAAATGGTAGACGCGGGTGCCGGGCCTGCTGTCAACCTGAAGCGTGGAGTCGCCCTGGAGGGCGCTCAGGGAATCGAGGGAGGGGCGGTAGATGATGTCGGCGTCCCCAGCCTGGAGGGCCGACCTGCGGCCGTTGGCGTCCTCATTGGCGGTCATGACGACGCGATCGAGCTTCGCTTTGCCGTCGTAGTAGTCGTCATTGCGCACCAGCACGGCCTCACCGTTGATGTCGAAGCTCTCGAACTTGAACGCACCCGTTCCGATGGGGAACTTGGAGTCCGTGGCGGCAGTGTCGACGATCGCAGCGTTGTAGTGCGCCAGGCTGGATGGAAGTCCCACGTAAGGCTTTTCGGTGACGATCTTCAGGGTATGGTCGTCGATGGCCCCGATGGATTGCACCATCAACTCATCCTTGATGCCAGGATTGACAGTGATTGAGTTCTCGAGGCTGGCCTTGACCTTCTCGGCGGTCATCTCGGTGCCGTTGTGGAACTTGACCCCCTTGCGGAGGGTGAAGGTCCAGTTCTGGGCGTCGGCGCTTTCCCACTTCTCGGCCAACCAGGGGCGGATCTGCAGGGTCTGGGGATCGACACCCACGAGGGTCTCGACCGTTCCGGTGTTGAAGATGAAGGCGGTCTGGTTCTGATGGGCGTCGGTGCTCTTGGCGGCGAGGACGGTGATGAGCTTCAGGGTTTTGCCCTCCGTCGACGCTTGGTTCGAGGGAAGACCACAGGAGCTGAACAGCAAGGCGACGGCGGTCAGAGCCGCGGCCAGCCACGTGGCAGGTCGTGTGAGCATGTCGGGTGCAGCCTTTCGTCGGGTAGCGGCGTTGGTGGTGCCCAGGTTGTCCGACGGTGCTGCCACGACTGCTCCATCACGATAATTCCGCGAGATGCACTGAACACCCCGGGACATCGCCGCTCCGAAGCCTGACCGCGAAGCCCGTCGACGTCGCGAACTGGCTGTCTTCGGACTCAGGATCATCCTCCGCCGACACCTTCCCAGGATTTCTCCCAGTGGCCTGTTGTCGGCCTCGTCACCTTCACCGCTGCGCGTCAGTCCCGGAGTCCCACCGGGTTCCGTGGTGAGTGGAGTCACTCCCCACCAGCTCGCAGGCAGAGCGTAACATGACGTGACCCTTCATCTCTACTGTAACGAGAATCGATATCGATTCTTTCGCGTGACGTCCCCTGTGACGCACGATCCGCCCACACCTCAGGTCGAGCGGAAACGTCCCTCATCTCCTCAAGCTCATGCTCGCGCCGGCGAGTACGATCACCACGCACACAATTGACAAAGTTCCCAGAACCATACCGAGGGTAGCGAGACCGCGACCGCCCATGCCAGTTTCATCTGTGTTCGACCTGCCCTTGACCCCGCACGCGATCGCGATGACACCAGTGATACCAAACAACGGGAACAATAAGGCGATAACCCCTGCGATGGCGCTACCCACGCACATCGAGTCGGTCCCTGCTTGCTGGGTCGGGTAAAGGTTGCTGTTATTGTCATTTGATCCCCCGGGCGTAGTGCTCCCGCACTCGGAGCAAAACCTACTGCTCGATGAGATGTATCCGTCACATTCCTTGCAGTGCATGGGATTCCTTCAGGTCGAATGTCCTTGGTCGCTTCGCCGTGAAGCGCTCTTAAAAAAGGGTAACAAAGGCACGGCTCATGGAATGTTGGACTAAATTCAGGCTATCGCGACAGCTTCGGCGACGATTTGTTCGGAAGATCTACAGGATGCCCATGACTTCCATCATCTAGGCTTCCGGCACGGTGTGGGCCTAGCTGGACTTGAACCAGCGACCTCATCCTTATCAGGGATGCGCTCTAACCGCCTGAGCTATAGGCCCGTTGTCAACGACGCTGAACTTTACAACACCCGTCGTTGACCTGACAAGTTGGTTTTCAGTCCTCCGCGAGAGTGACCTCAAGACCACCGATGACAGCCGCCGCCAGGTTGTACAGGAAGGCGAACAACGTCGAGACAGCAGTGATGAGGACGACGTTCAACGCCGCCAGGACCGCGGAGAGCCCGATGACCCGTCCGGCGTTGATGTAGTCCTCGATGTTGAACTTGGTACCGGAGTCACCGATCAGCTGAGTCATGGTCGAGTTGATGGACTGGAGCGCGCCGGAACCTGCTACGACACCCCACAGGACAGCGACGATGACCACGAGCATGATCCCGAATGCGATGGAAAACAGGAACGTGGTCTTCATCACCGACCAGGGATCTACGCGGGAGATGCGCAGCCTGGCCTTGCGGGTACGACGCGCCTCGCCGACCTTCGACAGCCTTCCCTCAGGTTTGTGCGACTTGTCCCTGGTGGTCGAGTTACTTGACGCGGCAGCCGCGGGGGCGGCGGACCAGGGAGCGGCCTTGGCCGATGCGGCAGCAGCGCCCGCACCCACACCCGCACCCACACCTTGCGATGCTGATCTCCCGGTTTGGGAGCCGGGTAGGGCAGCCCTGGCCTGGTGCGGCATTGGCCGAGGGGTCCTCTGGGCAGGTTTGCCAGCCTGTCCCGTTTCCGGAAGGGCCTGGGGGGCGCCCTTGGGCCCAGCAGGTTTTTTGCCCTCCTGTCCTGCTTTTCCACCGGCCTTTTTCACCTGTTTGATGCTCTGGCCAGGAATTGCGAGCTCCTGACTCGGACGATCTTTCACAGTGGGGCTCTGTGCTGTTTTCTCAGTCGCATTTTCACGGGAGGCGGCAGCATCAAGACGCGGGGTCGCGGACTTCTTCGTGGAATTTTCGGCTTTCTTGGCCTCATCCGGGCCATCAGCTTTCTCGTCCTCGTTCTCCGGCAGTGACTTGGGGCCGAAACTCACGCCCGGCTTCCCATCCGCTCCGGGCCAATGGGGAGACTTGTCACTCATCGCCGCTTACCTCCTCGGCCTCCTCGGCCATCTCGACTGCTGTCTGGTTCACCGTACCCGGTTCCCCAGTCGTTTCTGCACTCGTATCAGGCAGCTCAGCCGTGGCCTCGGGGTACAGGGCGATCGCCGCGACGGCGTCGTCGCCCTTGACACCGACGAATTTGACCCCCATGGTGTCGCGTCCTTTGACGGGAACATCAGCGACGGCCGAACGGACGACCTGGCCCGATTGTTTGATCGAGATCACCTCATCGCCATCACCCACGATCAATCCACCGACCAGAGATCCGCGGTCGTCGGACAGACGCATGGCCTTGATGCCGAGGCCACCGCGGCCCTGTTGACGGTACTCGCCGACGGCGGTGCGCTTCGCGAAACCCCCGTCGGTGACGGTAAACACGAACCGGCCATCGAGATCGTCGTCACCGCCCAGCACCGCCATGGACAGCAGCTCGTCGCCGTCCCGGAATCGCATCCCGGTCACCCCGGAGGTCGCGCGACCCATGGGGCGCAGCTGGTCGTCAGAAGCCTGGAAGCGAATGGCCTGGCCCTTCCGGGAGATCAGCAGCACATCGTCGATGGAGGAGCACAGCGACGCCCCGATCAGCTCGTCGCCCTCCTCACGGAAGTTGATGGCGATCACGCCCGCCTGTCGCGGCGAGTCGTAAGAGCTGAGCGCGGTTTTCTTGACGAAACCCCTGCGGGTGGCCAGCAACAGGTAGGGGGCGTCGTCGTAGGACCGCAGCGTCAGCACCTGCGCGATGTGCTCATCCGGCAGGAAACTGAGCAGCCCAGCGACGTGCCCGCCCTTCGCGTCCCGACCGGCCTCGGGAAGCTGCCACACCTTCGCCCGGTACACCCGACCCAGGTTGGTGAAAAACAGCAGCCACTCGTGGTTGGTGGCCTTGAACAGGTGCGCCACCTCGTCATCGGCTCGCAGGGTGGCGCCACGGACCCCCCTACCGCCGCGTTTCTGCACCCGGTACTGGTCAGCGCGGGTGCGTTTGGCGTAGCCGCCGTGGGTGATAGTGACCACGACGTCCTCATCGGCGATGAAATCCTCCTCGGAGAAATCGCCGTCGGCCGCGACGATGCGGGTGCGCCGTTCGTCGCCGTACTTGTCGGTGATCTCCTGCAGTTCGGCACCGATGATGGCACGCTGCCGGGCCTCGGAGGCGAGGATGTCCTTGAGGTCGGCGATGAGCCGTTCGATCTCGGCCAGCCGGTCGATGATCCGCTGGATCTCCATCGACGCGAGTCGCCGCAACTGCTGGTCGAGGATGAAACGAGCCTGGAGTTCGTCGATGTCGAGGAGCTCCTGGAGGCCCCGCGAGGCTTCCTCGGCGGTGCGGGAGGCCCGGATCAGCGCGATGACCTCGTCCAGCATGTTGAGGGCCTTGACCAGGCCGCGATCCAGGTGGGCGCGTTTCTCGGCGTCGGCGAGCTGGAAGGCGGTGCGACGACGGATGACCTCGATCTGGTGCTTGATCCACTGCGCGATGAACTGGTCGAGCCGCAGAGTGCGGGGAACGTCGTCGACGAGCGCCAGCATGTTGCAGCCGAAAGTGTCCTGCAGCGCGGTGTGCTTGTACAGGTTGTTCATCACGACCCGCGGCTGGGCGTCGCGTTTCAGGACGATCACCAGGCGCAGGCCGGTGCGGGCGGAGGTGTCGTCGCGGATGTCGGAGATGCCGGTGAGGCGTCCCGAGTTCACCAGTTCCGCGATCTTGGTCGCCAGGTTGTCGGGGTTGCACATGTAGGGCAGCTGCGTGATCGCGATGCGTTGGCGTCCGGAGGAGTCCTCCTCCAGTTCCATGACGGCCCGCATGATCACCGATCCACGTCCCGTGCGGTAGGCGTCCTCGATGCCGCGACGCCCGACGATCAAACCGCCGCCGGGGAAATCGGGACCCTGGATGCGGGCCATCGCGGCCTCAAGGAGTTCCTCCCTGGTGGCGTCGGGGTGGGTCAGTGCCCACTGGACGGCGTCGTTGACCTCGCGCAGGTTATGGGTGGGGATGTTGGTGGCCATGCCCACCGCGATGCCCGTGGACCCGTTCACCAGGAGGTTCGGGAACCGCGCCGGAAGCACCGTCGGCTCGGAGTCGCGGTTGTCGTAGTTGGGTTTGAAGTCGACGGTGTCTTGTTCGATGTCGCGAACCATCTCGACGGCCAGCGGCGCCATCTTGCACTCGGTGTAGCGCATGGCGGCTGCCTTGTCGTTGCCCTGAGAACCGAAGTTGCCCTGCCCTGCGACGAGGGGATGCCGCATCGCCCACGGCTGCGCCAGGCGCACCAGGGCGTCGTAGATGGCGCTGTCGCCGTGGGGGTGGTAGAGGCCCATCACGTCGCCGACCACGCGGGAACACTTGTTCCAGCCCCGGTCGGGCCGGTATCCGCCGTCCCACATCGCGTACAGGACGCGGCGGTGCACGGGTTTGAGACCGTCGCGCACGTCCGGGAGGGCGCGCCCCACGATCACGGACATGGCGTAGTCGAGATAGGACTTCTGGATCTCTACCTGGAGGTCGACGGGGGTGGTGTGCCCCTGCATCTTCTGTTCGAGGCCCTGCGCCTCGGCCTCGAGCTGTTCGTCGACGCCCTCGGGGCGCTCGGTCTCGTCAGCCACGGGTAACCAACTCCTTGCCTTCCGGTCGCGGGGATCAGACGTCCAGGAACCGGACGTCGCGGGCGTTGTGCTGAATGAAGCTGCGCCGCTGCTCGACGTCCTCACCCATCAGGACGGAAAACATCTGGTCGGCCATGGCCGCGTCCTGCAGGTTGACCTGCAGCAGGATGCGCTTGGCCGGGTCCATAGTGGTCTCCCACAGATCTTCCGCGTTCATCTCACCGAGCCCCTTGTAGCGCTGGATCGGGTTGACGTTGGGCAGTTTCTTGCCCGCGGCCAGCCCGGCGTCGCGCATCGCGTCGCGTTCCTCATCGGTGTAGGCCAGTTCGTGAGGGGAGTTGGTCCAGCGCAGCCGGAACAGCGGAGGCTGGGCCAGGTAGACGTGGCCGGCGTCGATGAGGGGACGCATGAACCGGAACAGCAGCGTCAGCAGGAGGGTGCGGATGTGGGCGCCGTCGACGTCCGCATCGGCCATCAGCACGATCTTGTGGTAGCGCAGCTTGTCGAGGTCGAAGTCCTCCTGGATGCCGGTGCCGAGGGCGTTGATGATCGCCTCGACCTCTTTGTTGGCCAGGATCTTGTCGAGGCGGGCCTTCTCGACGTTGAGGATCTTGCCGCGGATCGGGAGGATGGCCTGCGTCTTCGGGTCGCGCCCGCCGCGTGCCGAACCGCCCGCGGAGTCACCCTCGACGATGAAGACCTCGCAGTCGCCGGGATTGCGGGACTGGCAGTCGACGAGCTTGCCGGGCAGGCCACCGCCGCCGAGGAGACCCTTGCGGTTGCGGGCCATGTCGCGGGCCTTGCGGGCGGCGATCCGGGCGAGCGCAGCTGCCTGTGACTTGCGGATGATGTCCTTGCCTTCGGCGGGGTTGCGTTCGAACCAGTCGCCCAACCGGTCGTTGAGGACCTTCTGCACGAACGACTTGGCCTCGGTGTTGCCGAGCTTGGTCTTGGTCTGGCCCTCGAACTGGGGCTCGGCGAGCTTGATGGAGATGATGGCGGTCAGCCCCTCGCGGATGTCGTCGCCGGAGACCCGGTCTTCCTTCTTCTTCACCAGACCCCAGGTCTCGCCCCAGCGGTTGACGGTGTTGGTCAGGGCCGCACGGAACCCCTCCTCGTGGGTGCCGCCCTCGTGGGTGTTGATGGTGTTGGCGAAGGTGTGCACCGAGCTGGCGTAGGAGGCGTTCCACTGCATCGCGATCTCCAGGCTCATGCCCTGGTCTTCGTCGTGGGATTCGACGTCGATGACGCTGGGGTGGATGGGATCCTTCGACTGCGACAGGTAGCGCACGTAGTCGATTAGGCCGTGCTCAAAACGGAACGAGTCGTGGCGCTGCTCCTCCTCGGCATCCTCACCCTCCCGGTTGACGGTGCGCAGGTCGGTGAGGGTGATCCTGAGCCCCTTGTTGAGGAAGGCCATCTCGCGGAACCGCGTGGCGAGGGTCTCGTAGTTGAAGACGGTGGTCTCGAAGATCTCCGGGCTGGGGTAGAAGGTGACGGTGGTGCCGGTGTCCTCGGTTTCCTCCAGTTCCTTGAGGTCGTAGCGGGGCACACCCAGGTCGAAGGTTTGCACGTAGCGGTGGCCGTCGCGGGAGACCTCGACGGTGAATTCCTGCGACAGCGCGTTGACCACCGACGAACCGACACCGTGCAGACCGCCGGAAACCTTGTAGCCGCCGTCGCCGAACTTGCCGCCGGCGTGGAGGACGGTGAGCACCAGGGTCACCGTCGGGATCTTCTCGACGGGGTGTTCCTTGACGGGAATGCCACGACCGTTGTCGGCGACGCGCACGCCACCGTTGTCGAGCAGGGCGATGTCGATCTGGTCGCAGTAGCCGGCCAAAGACTCGTCGACGGCGTTGTCCACGATCTCGTAGACCAGGTGGTGCAGGCCACGTTCACCGGTGGAACCGATGTACATGCCAGGACGTTTGCGAACAGCCTCCAGGCCCTCCAGCACCGAGATCTGTTCCGCGTCGTAGGCCGCGTCGGTGTGCGTGCTGCCGGACTGCGCCACTGCGTCCCGGGGTTCCAACTCGCTGGCCTGCTCTTGTGTCACGCGGTGCTCCCATTCCATGAAACAGCCGCCGGGTGAACCGACGGCGTGTACAACCTTGGAAATTCTACCTCGAAATTGGTACGCCGCATCCCCTAAACACCCTGCCATCCGGCCAGAATCCACTCTCTGACCTTTCGCCAGGGGTGAGCACGACTCGGGATACAGCCCCGGGGGCGTCCAGAGCTCGTGAGGCGTTTGCCGGGATCATGCGCACCGAGCACCCGATCCGATGTGCCGCATCCGGACATCACCTCCACAACAGGACCTAGCATTGGTGTGCGCCCCGTCGACCTGAGGAGCACCGATGATCCGCAATTTCTTCGCAGCCGTCCTGCTGCTGATCGCCACCTTGTGTGTGCTTGTCGGTTCGGTTCTGCAGTGGGCCGATCGCACCGCTGGTTCACCGGATTCGACTCGGCACCTGGTTCAGGAGATCGCCAGGGACGAGACCGTCCGGGGAGCCGCCACCGACATGATCCGCAGCTCGATCGAGCAGCGATTCCCGTACTCGGTGGACAAGATTCCGGGTCTTCGCGCGACCCTGAAGAACACCATCGACGCCGGGGTCAATGCCGCCATGTCGAACACCGAGGTCCAGTCGGCATGGGAATCGACGCTGAACGACACCCGCGAGACTCTGCTCAAGGACCTCACGGACTACGGTTCGGGCAGAACCAAGACCCCACCATCGGTCACGATCAATCTCGATCCACTCATCTCCAGGGTGTGGCAGACCATCCGCTCAACCGCTGGTCCCAACGTCTCCGGGGTCATGGACAGGATCGAGGTGCCGACCGGAGTCCAGGCCAAGGTGGCCGACATCCCGGCGCAGCAGGCCGACCAGGCCAGCCAGATCCTGGCCCTGGCCTCGTACTGGTGGCTGTTCCACGTGGCTGCCGGGTTGTTGCTGGTCGGGGGATTGCTACTCGGAACGAGGATTGGTCGCTGGGTGCTGCTGACGGTGTTCTCCCTGCTCGGGGTACTCGCCGTCGTAGCGACACGCAGCGTGAGCGGGATGATCACCGTCCCGAACCTGGGCAACCAGCTGATCTGGGCACTGGAGAACCGGATCGCGAACCACCTGACCACGTCGCTGGCATCCTCGCTCGATCTACTCTGGTACGGCTACCTGGGCCTGGCAGTCGTCGGCCTGGTGATCGCTGTCATCAAGGGCGTGCACAAGCCCGCGTGATTCACGAGAAGTGGCGCTTCACGCCGTAGTCGGCTCAGTCGTCGAGGTTCGCCCGTTGCACATCGGTGTGGGTGAAGCCATCGCCGACGAACAGCAATGGCTCGTCGAGTTCGATGGCCAGAGCGTAGGAGAAACAGTCGCCCATGTTCAATCGCGCCGCCGACCCAGAGCCGGGACCGTAACGCTGGTGCGCCTGCCGCGCACGCCGGGCCTGGACCACGGAGAGAGGAACAAGGACGATGCCCAGACCGTCAATCATGGCATCAAGTCTGTGCTGATTCACCTCGGACAGCCGACGATCAGCAACCACCCCCAACTCAACCCATGTGGCGGTGGACATGTGGAGTGTGTCCTCAACTCTCAGGACACGACCGACCTTCTGGTACCCCGGTTCCTGCAGGATCAAGGCGATCAGCACCGACGAGTCCACAATCATCGTGGCAGTCCGTCCTTTCCGCTCTCGACCCGGTGCTCAGCGACGGTTGAAGCGCATGTGACGCCGCGCCAGATAGGCGAACAACACCAGCCATACGGTCAATGCGGCCAGAGGCTGCCCGGCGTGGATCCACGACTGGAGGAAAGTGGTGCTCTGCTTGGTCAACGGGTCCGTCCCCGAGCTGAGGGTCAGAAGATGGTTGACGGCGATCAATGGGCTCCACCTGGATATGGTCGGCACCGGTTCAGGAAACAACTGGAGCGGAATGATGAGGCCCGAGAGAAGGTAGAAGAACAAAAACCCGGGCAGCGCCCCGTATTGAGCCGATTCGACGGTTCGGCAGAACGACGACGTGAACGCGGCACACGCCGCAAACAGAGCGAGGGCCAACAGCAGGGCCAGCATGAGGAGCAGGGGATTCGCGACAGGCCATGCCCTCGCAATCAGACCGGCCAGAAGCAGCCCACAGAGCACTTGGAGCAACAACACAGCAGCGCTGGGCACGGTGGTGGCCACCACGGTTTCCCACCGGGTTGCTTCTCCGGTGTCCATACGCTGGAAGACACCGTCCTCTCGACGTGCCACGAAAATGGCCGTCACGTTGAAATACACGACCAGCAGCAGACTCGTGTTCACCACCAATTGAAGGACCATTGTGGGTATGGAGACATTGTTTTCCTCCCGCAGGATCACGGGGCTGTTGACAAGCACCAGTACGGGAGTAAACAGCAGCGCGGTGAGCGCAATGGAGCGATTCCGCACATAGAGGCTCGTCTCGGCCTTGGAAATGGCCCACGTGCGACGGAAAAATGTTGCGATCATGAATGGCTCCTCGATGTGATGCTAAGGAAGGCTGATTCCAAGGACGCCGCCCGGGCGTTGAGTCCATCCAGGTGAATGTTGCGGCTGTCAGCCAGAGCCAGCAGCTCACGAAGCGTGTCGTGGAGGTCGGTGCTTAGCACGCGGGTGATTCCCCGATCATGGCTGACTGGACACACCACGTGCGACAGTCTTTCGAACTCGACATCGCTGACCTCGACGTCCGTGAAGGTGATCTCACAGGGATGCCGAGACACGATGTCAGCGACCGAGCCCTCGGTCAGGATGCGTCCCTTGTCCATGATGAGGATGCGGTCCGCGAGTTCCTCGGCCTCCTCCATGTAATGGGTGGTGAGCAACACGGTCGATCCCTCATTGAGCATGCGCCTGACCAATTCCCATGTGTGCTGGCGAACCGCAGGATCGAGCCCGGTGGTGGGCTCATCCATGAACAGCAATTCAGGACGCCCAAGGGTGGCCATCGCCAGGTCCAGGCGGCGACGTTCCCCTCCGGAGAGGCTTCCCACCCGGATGTTGGTGCGATTTTCAAGGCTGCACATGGCCAGGGACTCCTCCACGGGACGGGGAGCTGTCAGGGTTCCGGCCCACATGGCCAGGGTCTCCCGCACGGTGAGGTCCTTGGCGAATCCCGCTTCCTGAAGCATGATGCCCGAGCGTTGACGAATGACGGCTCGATCCACGATGGGATCGAGCCCGAAGACCTGGACACGACCACCATTGGAACGCGTGCTCCCCTGGAGCACCTCCAGCAACGAGGTCTTGCCGGCGCCGTTCGACCCCAGCAAAGCGACTAGCTCACCTTGCGCGACATGAAACGACACCCCGTCCACGGCTGTGAACTTGCCGTAGGTGCGAGTCACGTTGTCAGCGACGATGACCTTCCTCATTTCTGCTCCTATTAAAATAAATAGCTCCGGTCACTATGAAACTCCATGCAGGAATTCTATCGTCGGCATACCCACAATCAATGCTGTCCAGTTCGCCTGTACCACAGGACCCGGTGCGAGTCCCCGCCCAGAAAATTCACATCAACCAATCAGTGCTTGAGTCAATCGCCAACAAGCACCACTCGATCAAATATTTCGATCAGATTTGCTAAATACCCGGAATTTATTGCGTCACTATGGAGAAAAAATTGTGGCCTCTCAAAACCTCTGCATAAGTTTCCAGCAATCGCAGCAGAGCCGCAACCGCGTCATGCCCTGTTCTTCTGACGGCCCGGAAACCCGGGCTCTGCTGGCCGTCAGGATTGCACACAAACCCTCAGGAAGGTCGGTTATGCTCAACCCAAAGAACACCTACCACCAGCACAAGAAGCTAATACAGAGCGAAACTCAAAAGAAAAGAAACACACATGATTCGCTGGATTGTTCTCATTGCCGCGGCATTTTTGGGTGGAACATTTATTCAGGACATGGTCACACACCATGCAATGACGTCTGGATAGCCCGCGGCGCAGAAATCCTGACCGCTGCTGCAATAACCCTGATCGGTTACATAGTGTTCCTGAAATCAGCAAACGAAGCCCGATGATCGGTGACCTCACTTGGGCGCGCCCTTGCAAGTTCGCGGGTTTGGAAGAACATTTCCTGTGAAGAGTTACGTCTCTCGCCTACTCAGTCGCCTGGATGCCCGGGATCAAGCCCAACTGGTCATCCTCGCCTACCAGAACGACGTGGTCGGCGACTGACCGTCGCAGCCGATGGTTTCACGTGAAACGACCTTCACCCGTAGGTGTCCCGGGGACCGCGTCCTTGGATCGAGCGGCGACCCCGTTTCCAGCTCGGCACGTGGGGGCCTAGCACCTCGATGCGCAGGACCGAACGTTCCCCGAGGGCCTGATTCAGCTTGGCGATCAAAGGTCCGGCGCTGTACCTCATGGCCGAAGCCCAGGCGGTGGAGTCACACTGGATGGTGAGAACACCGTCGTTGAACTCGACGGGGGAGGAGTGTTCCGCATTCACAGCGCCGACGAGCCCGGACCAGTCACGCAGCACGGTCGCAAGGGAGATCTGACGCTGCCAGCCCCGGCGTTTCGCGACGGACTCGAGGACGCTACCGATCAGCTGCGGGTCGCGGTCGTCGGGATGGGCACCGGAACGCTGTTCCCCGGACCTGTGACGGCGTTGTGAGACCTTCGGGGGCGGTGGCGCGACCTCGGGCAGCAGCGGAGAGGTGCGGGCCGTCTGGTGGGCGATCTCGGTCGCCAACTCCAACCCGGTCGGGTCGTGGGGTTCCTCGTCAGGAAGGTCGTCGTCGAAGGATGTTTCAGTCATCAACGACCTCCAGTTCCTCCACGGGCTCGACCGCCCCACCCTGCACCCGAAAGCGTCGCGCGGACGGGAAATCGGGGACATCAGCGCCAACAGCAGCCGTGATGAGCACCTGCTCGGCGTCGGCGACCGCCCCCGCGAGGCGTTCACGGCGGATCGCATCCAGCTCCGAGAACACGTCATCGAGCACCAGAACGGGTTCGATACCGTCGGAACGCACCAGGGCGAATCCTCCCAATTTCAGGGCCAGCGCCAGCGACCACGACTCACCGTGGGAGGCGTACCCTTTCGCCGGCAGATCGCCGATGGACAAGGTGATGTCGTCGCGTTGCGGACCGACGAGGGTCACGCCGCGCGCGACCTCCTCGCGGCGACGTTCCGTCATGGCGTCGAGCAACCGCGCCTCGAGGGTCTCGCGGACCGCATCGACGGGAATACCCGCCAGATCCAAGGAGGTCTTGTACAGCGCTGATATCCGGTTGTTCACCGGGGCTATGGTCTCGTAGGCCCCAGCGGCGTGCGGGAGAACGTCAGCCAGGGTGTCGAGACGCGCGTGCAGCAGCTCGGCACCGATCCGTGCGAGGGCGTCGTTCCACGCCTGCAGGGTCACGTCCTCCTCGGGTGTGGATTGCCGCAGCGATTTTCCGGACATCGCCTTCAACAACGAGTTGCGCTGCCGGAGAATCTTATCCAGATCCGCCCGCACCCCGGCCATACGTGGCCAACGGGTGGTGACCAGGGTGTCCAGCCAGGTCCGCCGATCCGATGGGTCACCGCGCACGATGGCCAGGTCCATGGGTGAGAAGACGACGGTACGCAGCGCGCCGACGAGGTCGCGGGGCCGCGGCAAGGGAGCACGGTTCAGGCGGGCAATGTTGCTGCGACCGTTGGCAACCTCGAGTTCTAGGGTGATGAGGCGTTCATCGTCACGGGAGGCCTGCACCCGAGCCCGCAGGATGGCAGATTCCGCACCCGCGCGGATCAACGGTGTGGTCGCGGAGACGCGGTGAGAGGACATCGTCGAGAGGTACTCGACGGCCTCGACCAGGTTCGTCTTTCCCTGCCCGTTCGACCCGACAAAAACGTTGACGCCTGCGACGAGGTCCAGCTCGGCGGCGGCGTAGTTGCGGAAGTCGGTGACCGACAAGTGGGTGACGAACATCGGCTCCGATCCTATTCCCCAGGCATGGAAATGGGAGGGAACCGGCGGTTCCCTCCCATCAGATCTATCAGTGTTTCAGTTTCACTGCATCTGCTGTGGTTGCGGCTGCTGCTCCTGCTGCTTGCTGTTTTGCATGAAACCAAACACCAGGAGGGCAAGCCCGATAACACCCAGGATGATGCCGAACCAGGGCTGCGCTCCCTCTACTGCGGACAGCAACTTGAACTGCCGTCCGAATGCAGGGAGTATCAGCGACCCGAAGCCGAGGATGGCCAGAAGGCCTCCAATGGAGGTCATGGATCTTTCCTTTCGTGTGACTACCCTCAACCTAATACAGATCTGTATCCAACGCCAGCACGACTCCACCGGTCGATGATGTTCATCGACCAAATCGACTCGTTCAGCTGGGCAGACGCATGAGCATGATGACGTGACGGTAGTCAAACAGCTGGTCGCCGTCGATCGTCGCCAGGCCCGTGATGAGGCAGGGCTTGCCGGGCGCGGTGAAGGAGAAGTGCGCGTAGGGCGCATCGAGAGCGCCGAGGGCGTCGAGCAGGTAGTGCGGATTGAACCCCGCTGCCTCGATGGATTTCTCCTCGCCAACCACGTCGACCTGAGCCTCGATGGCCTCGGAGGCGTGGGCCTGGTCGCCGGTAGCTGCCTCGAGAGCGATGTGCTCGTCTTCGATGAGCATGCGCAACGGGGTGTTGCGTTCTGCGACGAGGGAGACGCGTTTCACTGCGGCCAACAAGTCGGCGGTGGGAACCCGCACAGTGACGGTACCGACGACATCCATCAGATGCCGCACCTTCGGGAAGGCCTGGTTCAGCAGGCGGGTGGTGGCTTCGCGGCGACCTTTCGCTCCCTCACCGATGAATCCGACCAGACCTTCACCCTCGGATTCGGTGGTGGACAGCGACACAGTGACGGTCTTACCAGAGGTCAGCGACTTGGCCGTATCCGCCAGCACCCGGCCCGGCACCAACACCGCACCCTCGATATCGGGTGAGGACGGCTGCCACGTGAGTTCCTTGAGCGCCATCCGGTAGCGGTCGGTGGCGAGCAAAGAGAGTCGGTCACCGTTGATCTCCACACGTACGCCCGTGAAGACGTTGAGCAGTTCGTCGCGGCCCGCTGCGATCACAACCTGACTGACAGACTTCTCGAAGACGGATGCGTCAACGAGACCGGTCTGAGTAGGCATCTCAGGCAGGGTGGGGTATTCGTCGACGGGAAGGGTCTGAAGACTGAACCGCGCAGATCCGCACATCAACTCGACCTGGGTGTGATCGGCGACCATCTCGACGGGCTTGTTTGGTAGAGAACGTGCGATCTCATTCAGCAGCCGTCCCGACACCAGCACCGTTCCCTCGTCGGTAACCTCGGCTGGCATCGTCACCTGAGCGGACGTGGTGGAGTCGAAGCTGGAGAGGGTCACCTCATCACCGGATGCGTTCATCAACAGACCAGCGAGGATAGGAGCTGTGGGACGATTCGGCAGGCTGCGAGCCACCCAGGCGACGGCATCGGCCAGTGCGTCGCGCTCCACTCGAATCTTCACATCGTCCCCTTTAGGTAGTTGTACCAGCAGCCACCATGGTGTGGTATCCCGTCAGCATACCGGTAGCCGGCCTGATTGACGTGGGTTTGAGGCCTCCGAACCCTTGCGATTCCGCGTCAGCCGTTTGGACGCAGGCCCCTGAAGGAGGTTTCCACGTTTCCACCGCCGTGACTTTGAAGAAATTTTCTGTAATTACATCTTAGTATTCATAGTAACGCCTGTGGAAGCTGTGGAAAACGCCTGAAATCCCTTGTCAGACTGGGTTTGAGGGTGTGTATGAGCTGTGGATGAACCCAGAATTACACGGGGAGGATTTGTGGATTGTTCGCCGTCAGTGACCTGTTCACCGCGATGTCCACCGTGGAATCCACAGACCTGTGGACAACTTTCCACAGGGCAGCGCTCTTTCTGTGGATGCGGTTGAGGCGGAGTGCTAGGGACGAGCAACCCGAGTCGACACCCTATGGTGCGTCGTGGTCTCAGCTCTGCTTGATGCGGTTGGTGAGCTCGGTCACCTGGTCGAAGAGTTGGCGGTCCTCGCCCATCTTCGTGTCAATCTTCTTCACTGAATGCATGACGGTGGTGTGGTCGCGACCCCCGAAGCGGGATCCGATTTTCGGAAGCGACAGGTCGGTGAGTTCCCTGCACAGGTACATGGCTATCTGACGGGCCCGGGCTAGGGCAGCAACGCGACTGGCTCCTGCCAGCTCGTCGGCGGAGATCCCGAAATAGGCGCACGTGGCGGCGATGATGGAGTCGGCGTCGACGTGGGTGTCGTTGCCCTCCGGAATCAGGTCGCGCAGCACCCGTTCGGTCAGTTCGAGGGTGATCTCTTGCTGGTTGAGGCTCGCGAGGGCGGCGACGCGGGTCAGGGCGCCCTCCAGTTCGCGGATGTTGGTGGTGATGTGCGACGCGATGTGCTCCAGCACCTCTGTGCCGGCGGTCAGCCGCTGCGATGCCGCCTTCTTGCGGAGGATGGCGATGC
>ERZ773076.363-NODE-363-length-24087-cov-8.825275_pt1 | contig 24087 bp, 25 predicted proteins | sample MGYA00580613_ERZ773076 | MGnify/ENA primary metagenome ERZ773076 (study PRJEB29015, sample SAMEA2738005) | human oral metagenome | biome: human oral; feature: human-associated habitat; material: dental | place: China | collected 2057 ...
TGCTGAAGCACCAAGTGAATCGGTTCCGTACTAGCTGTACTGTCTGCGGCTTCGTCGCCTTGTCCTGATTTTTGTTAATCCACTATATTTCAGGGGCTGCCGACATTTCATTTTCAAAGTGTTTTTTTGTTTCCCAAGCAGAAGCTATTAAATGCCGGTAATGCCTAATGCGTCCCACACCTTCAACGCATCCGCTGTCGCCTTCACATCATGCACCCGCACGATTTGCGCGCCGCGCGCTACGGAAGCCAACGCTGCCGCCACGCTGCCGTGTACGCGTTCCGCCGCATTTGCCTCGCCGGTCAGCTCGCCTATCATGCTTTTGCGCGATACGCCGATGAGCAGCGGAAAACCTGTTTCCGCCATCAATTCGGGCAAATGCCGCATCAGCGCGATATTGTGTTGCAAGGTTTTGCCGAAGCCGAAGCCGGGGTCGAGTATGATGCGTTGCGGTGCGATGCCTGCCGCGATACATTCCGCTGAGCGCGCTTTCAAATACCGCGCTACTTCACCGACAACATCTTGATATTTCGGATTAATCTGCATGGTTTTGGGCAAACCCTGCATGTGCATCAGGCAAATGCCCGTGTCCGCCTGACGCGCCAGCAATTCGACCGCGCCCTCGTCAGTCAACGCCGCCACATCATTAATAATATCGACGCTGCCGAGTGCCAACGCTTTTTTCATAATCACCGTACGGCGCGTGTCCAAACTGATGGGAACGCCCCACCCCGCCACTTCCGCCAAAACAGGCGCAACCCGCGCCCATTCTTCTTCAGGCGAAACATAATCCGCACCTGGCCGCGTCGATTCGCCGCCGATGTCGAGAATGTCTGCGCCTTCTTTTAAAAGCTGTTCGGCGTGCGCCAAGGCTGTTCGGGCGTTTTGCGAATACACGCCGCCGTCGGAAAGAGAATCGGGCGTCAGGTTGACGATACCCATGATTTTCGGCTTGTCCAAACCGATTTCAAACCTGCCTGCCTGCCAGATGCGCGTGGTCATGATGGTGTTCCGTAAAATAATGAAGACGAAATTATAGCTCGTCTGAAAACATCATGCAGCTTTCAGACGACCCCGTTTTACAAATCCTGCCGTTTAATGCCAAAATCAGGTTTACCATCCTAATCCGCCTGATAAAGGAAACAGCCATGTACCAACACGTCGAATACTACCCCGGCGATCCGATTTTAAGCTTGGTCGAAACCTTCAAAAACGACCCGCGCCCCGAAAAAGTCAATTTGAGCATAGGCATTTATTTCGACGATGAAGGCAAAATGCCCGTATTGGAATCCGTGAGCTGTGCCGAAACCGCCCGCGCCGCCGTGCCTGCGCCGTCGCCCTATCTGCCGATGGAAGGTTTGAACACTTACCGCAGCGCGGTGCAGCATTTGTTGTTCGGCAAAGATAATCCCGCACTCGCGCAAGGACGCATCGTTACCGTACAAACCTTGGGCGGCTCAGGCGCGCTCAAAGTCGGAGCGGATTTCCTGCACCGCTGGTTCCCCGCAGCGCGCGCCTACATCAGCGACCCAACTTGGGACAACCACCGCGGTATTTTTGAAGGCGCAGGTTTCGAGGTCGGCACTTATCCTTATTACGACCCCGCCACCGTCGGCGTCAAATTCGATGAAATGACCGCGTTTTTCAACACCCTGCCCGAACACAGCGTCTTAATCCTGCACCCCTGCTGCCACAATCCGACCGGTGTGGATATGTCGGAACAGCAATGGGACGAAGTGTTGCAAATCATCAAAACGCGCAAACTGATTCCGTTTATGGACATCGCCTACCAAGGCTTCGGCGGCGATTTGGACAGCGATGCCTACGCCATCCGCAAAGCGGTGGAAATGGAATTGCCGTTGTTCGTCAGCAATTCATTCTCGAAAAACCTGTCGCTCTACGGCGAGCGCGTCGGCGGCCTGAGCGTGGTTTGCCCGAATAAAGAAGAAGCGGAATTGGTGTTCGGACAGCTCAAATTCACCGTCCGCCGCATCTACTCCAGCCCGCCCGCACACGGCGCCTATATCGCCGCCGATGTGATGAACAACCCCGAACTTTACGCCTTGTGGCAAAACGAAGTCTATGTCATGCGCGACCGCATCCGCGCCATGCGGCAGAAACTTTACGACGTATTGACCGTCCAAATCCCCAACCGCGATTTCACTTATTTCATCAAACAGCGCGGCATGTTCAGCTACACGGGATTGAGCGTGGAACAAGTCCATAGGTTGCGCGACGAATTTGCCGTTTACCTGCTGGATTCGGGCAGGATGTGCGTCGCCGGGCTGAACGCATCGAATATCGCCTATGTTGCCGATGCGTTTGCCGAAGTGTTGAAATAAAGCGCAAAAAGTAAAAGGTCGTCTGAAACCCGATGTAGTTTTATTTGAAGTAAGTCAAAAGGCCGCCCGAAAAATTTTCATCTTTCAGACGGCCTCTCTATAATTGGCGCACCCAACAGGGATCGAACCTGTGACCTCCAGCTTCGGAAACTGACACTCTTCCAACTGAGCTATGGGTGCGGGGAAGGCGTAAGATTAACGCAAATCCCGCCTGTTGGCAAAGCCTATTATGCAGGATGGCGCAAACAAGACAAATTTGAAGAAAAATCCCATAAAATAATCAACAACATACACAACCCACCCCTTAACAGGCGGCAAAAAACCGCCGCCTTTGCGTATATTTTCCACAAGAGCGATTGGAAAGCCCTTGTGAATTCAGTATAATCCAGCAAAATATTGTTAACTGCGTTTAACACACCAAACTATAACTCAAAGCACAACCTAACCTAACGGCGAGGCCTACCAAATGAAACAACTCCGCGACTCCAAAGCCCAAGGCTCTGCATTGTTTACCCTTGTGAGTGGTATCGTTATTGCCATTGCAGTCATTTACTTCCTCATCAAATTGGCGGGCAGCGGCTCGTATGCAGACGTTGCCCAATCTTCCGAAACTGCTACCCAAACCCGCATCCAGCCCGTAGGACAGCTTACCTTGGGAGACGGCATTCCGGTAGGCGAACGCAAAGGCGATCAGATTTTCAACAAAATCTGTATCCAGTGTCACGGCGCAGACAAATCCGTCCCCAACGCGCCGAAAATCGAAAACAACGGCGAATGGGCTCCCCGTATCGCGCAAGGCTTCGACACCCTTTTCCAACACGCTTTGAACGGCTTTAACGCCATGCCTGCAAAAGGCGGCGCAGCCGACTTGACCGACCAAGAACTCAAACGCGTCATCACTTACATGGCGAACAAGAGCGGCGGTACCTTCCCTGATCCGGATGCCGCAGCACCTGCCGATCAAGCCGCTTCAGGCAATGCAGCCGCCTCCGCACCGGCCGCCGCCGGCTCTGCCCCCGCAGCAGATGCACCTAAAGCCGAAGACAAAGGCGCAGCCGCTCCTGCAGCCTCCGGCGCAGACGGTAAAAAAGTTTTCGAAACAACCTGTCAGGCATGTCACGGCGGCGCAGTCCCCGGCATTCCAGGCATAGGCAAAAAAGACGAATGGGCTTCACGCATCAAACAAGGTAAAGAAACCCTGCACAAACACGCTCTCGAAGGCTTCAACGCCATGCCTGCAAAAGGCGGCAACGCCGGCCTGAGCGACGATGAAGTCAAAGCAGCGGTCGACTACATGGCAAACCAATCAGGCGCTAAATTCTGATTTGTTCAAAAAACGCCATATATCCCATCAAAAACGCACCTTTAAACAAGGTGCGTTTTTTTGCAGCCGTTCGCCATCCTAAAAGATATAGTGGATTAAATTTAAATCAGGACAAGGCGATGAAGCCGCAGACAGTACAGATAGTACGGAACCGATTCACTTGGTGCTTCAGCACCTTAGAGAATCGTTCTCTTTGAGCTAAGGCGAGGCAACGCCATACTGGTTTAAAGTTAATCCACTATACAAATCGACCAGACCCATCGATTGATTTTGCCTTCTCCTTTCCCTCTTGATATTCAAAGCATTCTAAACAACAAAAATATTTTCAGACGACCTCCTACCCGCTTTGGTAAAATGCACCACACCATAACCCACCCCTTCCACACTCCCGACCAACTGCCCATGACCAACCAGCGCATCAACCACGAACCCGTCTTCCTGCTTGCTTCCGCCCCTTGGCGCGAGAGCAGTTTGTGGGTGGAAGTGTTCAGCCGCCGTTACGGGCGCGTGGCTTTGCTGGCAAGAAGTGCGCGTAAGCGGCAGAGCGAGTTGCGCGGCGTGTTGGTGCCGTTTGTACCGGTCAGCGCCTCTTGGTACGGTTCGCAAGAGTTGAAAACGCTGCATCGTGCAGAGTGGATAGGCGGCTGGCCGCAACCGCAAGGCAGGGCTTTGTTCAGCGGCCTGTATATCAACGAACTGATGCTCAAACTGACAACCCGCGAAGACCCGATACCCGAGCTTTACGATGCGCTGGAAGCGGTAATGCGGGCGGTATGCGGTGAAAACAGCCATACCGCTGCGTTGAGACGCTTTGAATGGACTTTACTCAACCGCTTAGGATTCGCGCCCGATTTGTTCCACGATGGCAACGGCGAAGCAATCCGTGCCAAAGAAACCTACTGGCTGACGCCTGAAAACGCGGTCGTTCCCATCGAAAAAGCCGAACGCTTCAATCCGCGCAATCATGGCGTGGCAGTCGGCGGCGACATTTTGATCCAGCTGCGCGAAGGCGATTTCACCCATCCCGAAAGCCTCGGACAATCTTTAAAAATCACGCGCCTGCTGATTGACAACCTCCTGCCCGAAGGCATTAAATCCAGACAGGTTTTGCAACAACTCCAGCAATTCAGTTTCGGCGTTTAACTTTTTCAGACGACCTTTTCCATCAGCAGGTCGTCTGAAAATCCAAAGAAAGGACACATCATGCTCTTAGGTGTAAACATCGACCACATCGCCACCGTCCGCAACGCCCGCGGCACGACCTATCCCAGCCCCGTGGAAGCGGCATTGGTCGCGGAAACACACGGTGCGGATTTGATTACCATGCACCTGCGCGAAGACCGCCGCCACATCAAAGACGCGGACGTGTTCGCCGTCAAAAACGCCATCCGCACGCGCCTGAACCTTGAAATGGCACTGACCGAAGAAATGCTGGAAAACGCGCTCAAAGTCATGCCGCAAGACGTGTGCATCGTGCCTGAAAAACGTCAGGAAATCACGACCGAAGGCGGTTTGGACGTATTGGCGCAACAAGAAAAAATCGCCGAGTTCACCAAAATCCTGACCGACGCGGGCATCCGCGTTTCGCTCTTTATCGATGCCGACAACGAGCAAATCCAAGCCGCCTATGATATCGGCGCGCCCGTTATCGAGCTGCACACCGGCGCATACGCCGATGCACACAGCCACGCCGAACAAATCAAGCAATTCGAGCGTCTGCAAAACGGCGCGCATTTTGCCAGCGATTTGGGCTTGGTCGTCAACGCCGGACACGGCCTGACCATACACAACGTTACCCCCATCGCCCAAATCCTCGCCATCCGCGAGCTGAACATCGGGCATTCGCTGATTGCCCAAGCCCTCTTCCTCGGCCTGCCCGAAGCCGTCCGCCAGATGAAGGAAACCATGTTCAGGGCAAGAATGCTGCCTTGATAGGCGACACCACCTTTTCAGACGACCTTCTCTCAACAAGGAGACCACCGCATGATTTACGGCATAGGCACAGACATCGTTTCCCTCAAACGCATCATCCGCCTGAGCAAAAAATTCGGACAAGCGTTTGCCGAGCGCATCCTTACGCCCGAAGAACTGCTCGAATTTCCGCAAGCAGGCAAACCCGTCAACTACCTTGCCAAACGCTTCGCCGCCAAAGAAGCCTTCGCCAAAGCCGTCGGCACGGGCATACGCGGCGCGGTTTCCTTCCGCAACATCGGCATCGGGCATGACGCATTGGGCAAACCCGAATTCTTCTACGCCCCCGCCCTGTCCAAATGGCTGGAAGAACAAGGCATCAGCCACGTCAGCCTCAGCATGAGCGACGAAGAAGATACTGTGTTGGCATTCGTCATTGCCGAAAAATAAGGCAACACCCATTGGCAGGTCGGATTCGCAAATCCGACCTTTCCGAATTTTCAGACGACCCTTCTCCCTATTCCCATGACCCAAGACACCCGCCCCCTTATCCGCGTCGTTGCCGGCATCCTGCTCAACCAAGACGGCGACTACCTGCTCAGTTCCCGCCCCGAAGGCAAGCCCTATGCCGGATATTGGGAATTTGCCGGCGGCAAAGTTGAAGTGGGCGAAACCGACTTCCAAGCCCTGCAACGCGAGTTTGAAGAAGAACTCGGCATCCGCATCCTCGCCGCCACACCTTGGCTGACCAAAATCCATTCCTACGAACACGCCCGCGTCTGCCTGAAATTCCTATGGGTGAACCCCGACCACTGGACGGGCGAACCCCAATCCCGCGAAGGACAGGCATGGTCGTGGCAAAAAGCGGGCGATTTCAACGTCGCCCCCATGCTGCCTGCCAATGGTCCGCTGCTGCGCGCCCTTTCCGTCCCACGCCGGCTTCAAGGTCGTCTGAAAACCGGTTTGTACGGACAAAACAGCACCGGCGAATACCGCGTCGCGCCCTACTCCCTATCCGAACCGCACCACGCCAACATCCTCATCTCAGAAACCGAACTGCGCAAACTCGGCAAGCTGCCCCAAGCCCAAAGCGTTTGGGTGTCGGTACACACCCGCGAACAATGGCAACGCGTGCAAGATGCCGACGTCGTCGTTTGGCAAGTCAACCACGAATCAAGCGCACGGCAAGTGCTTGAAATATTAGAACAAGGCGTATCCGTTCCGCTGGTTGTCGCCGCATCCGAAACACTGGTTTCAAGCTACCGCGACCGCTGGCTCTCAGCAGGCGCACACGCCGTCCTGACCGACAATGACACCGAGGTCGTCTGAAATGGACAAAAACCGCAAACTCCTCCTCGCAGGCGTCCTCCTCATCCTCTTCGCCGCCGCCAAACTCCTGCTGTTAGACTGGTGGCAAAAACAACAGCCCCAAGCCCGCGCCGCCGAGTGCGACCTCATCAAAGGCTGCATCCTGCCCGACGGCTCGCACGTCCGCTCCACCCCCATCAGCCACCGCTCCGCCTTCGACATCACCGTCGAAAACACCCCGGCCGAAACACAACAAGTCAGCATCAGCTTCAGCATGAAAGACATGGACATGGGCTTCAACCGCTATATGCTCCAACAACAATTCCCGCGCACCTGGCAAGCGCACCAAATCCACCTGCCCGTCTGCGTCGAAGGCAGACGCGACTACATCGCCGACATCACCATAGGCGGACAGACTTTTCAGACGACCTTTACCGCCCAATAGGCCTTCTACGCGTATTCAAACAAGAAAACTTTTCGTCGAATGGCTCATCACGGATTCAATTTCAATCAGAAACCTGAAAAGAGTGCCTATAACATGAAAGCGATTGTTTAGATGTTTTTCACACTAAACAATCGCTTTCTTCAGGTTTAAACAACATAAAACCATGCCGGTTTATATTTAACTCCCCATCAAGCCGATAAGCTAAAAATCCCATTAAAATCAACATATCAATTCCATATTCAATATATTGGGATTCCGCCATCAAGCCGTTTCCAATCCGCCTCCTTTATTCTTTATCCCTAACCCATCCCCCGCGCCGACAAACGTAAAAGAAACAGATGCTGCACATTATCCAACCATGCCCCAGTCCCTTAAAAACAAATGAAAATATTAAAAACCCACGCACATCGCAACCTAATGTTTCCCAATCTCCCTATTTAAGTTTGCTTATCAATAAAAACAGACAAAGCAGCCCCAAAATATTCAAAAAATATCTTTGAATTCAATATTTATATCAAGCCTTCATTATAAAAATAATATAAACACCCCATTTATTAATTATATTACTGTCAACACTCTGATTTTGTGCTATATTGTGACGAAATAACCATTATTCAGAAATTGAGAAGAAAACTATGAAAACCGCCTCCGACTTCATCCGCGACGACATCAAATCCATGTCCGCCTACCGAATTGCCGACTTGCCCGAAGGCTTCATCAAGCTGGATGCGATGGAAAGTCCGTATCATCCGTTTGCCCGTTTTCCCGAGCTGTCAAACGAATGGCTGCGGCTGATTGCCCAAGCGCCGATTCAGCTTTATCCCAACCCAGCCGCCAGCGGGCTTCAGGAAACTTTAAGAAAAGCCTTCGATATTCCTGAAGCCGCCGCCATCGCTTTAGGAAACGGCTCGGATGAGTTAATCCAATTCTTGACCCTGCTCGTTGCCCAATCCGGCGCGACCATGCTCGCGGTTGAACCGAGTTTTGTAATGTATCGGCACAATGCCGAGCTGTACGGTATGAATTATGTCGGCGTGCCGCTCAATGAAGATTTCACGCTTGATTTGCTCGCCGTTTTATCTGCCATTGACAAACATCAGCCCGCGCTGATTTTCATCGCCTATCCGAACAATCCGACAGGCGTATGCTTCCGCCGCGAAGAAGTCGAAGCCATTATCCGCGCGGCGCGCGGCATCGTCGTTGTCGATGAAGCATACGGCGCATTCAGCCGCGACAGTTTTCTGCCGCAGGCGGGCAGCGTTGAAAATCTGGTCGTGATGCGCACCATCAGCAAAATCGGTTTTGCCGGACTGCGCATCGGCTATGCGGCAGGAAGCCCCGCCGTAATGGGCGAGCTGGCGAAAATCCTGCCGCCCTACAATATGAACCAATTAAGCTTGGCGACCGCCAAATTCGCCCTGCAACACCATGACGCGATTCAGACGACCATCGATATTTTGAAAGCCGAACGCGAACGCGTTTTCAGCGAATTGTCCGCCATAGGTCGTCTGAAAGCCTTCCCCAGCGAAGCGAATTTCATTACCGTGCGCATTCCCGATGCAGACGCATTGTTTAACACGCTTAAAGAAAACCGCATCCTGATTAAGAAACTCCACGGTACGCATCCGCTTTTGGCGCAGTGCGTCCGTATTACCATCGGCAGTCCCGAGCAAAACGATGCCGTACTGGACATTATCCGCAAGCTTTATGCCTGATTTTTTAAAACCTCACAGAGAGTAAACCTATGACCATCACTCAACTCCACCTTGCCAATTTCCTGCAGCTTATCGAAGAAGCAGGCTCGCTGACCAAACTTGCCCGCAAATGCGGTTACGACAACGCGGCATCCCTGTCCCAGCTGAAACGCCGCCTTGAAGAGCAGGCAGAAGACGAAAAAGCGCGCGGCATCCGCCCCAGCCTTGCCGCCAAACTCGAAGCCGGCATGCACAAACGCAAAGGCTGGTTAAACCGCGACCACAGCAAAGACAAAGAAAAAGCCGCAGCCGCCGAAGCCGCCCGCCAAGAGCGTGCCGCCCAAGCAGCCGCAGCCGCCGCACCGGCATTCCATATGCCCGCAGAAGGCCGCGCAGTCAGCATCACCCGCAACACCAGCGAAACCCAAATCACCCTCAGCCTCAACCTCGACGGCACCGGACAATACCGTTTCGACACCGGCGTCCCCTTCCTTGAGCATATGCTTGCCCAAGTCGCCCGCCACGGCATGATCGACCTCGATATCACCTGCAAAGGCGACTTGCACATCGACGACCACCACACCGTCGAAGACATCGGCATCGTACTCGGACAAGCCCTGAAACAAGCCTTGGGCAGCAAAGCCGGCATCCGCCGCTACGGCCATGCCTACGTTCCGCTCGACGAAGCCTTGAGCCGCGTTGTCATCGACCTCTCCGGCCGCCCCGGACTCGTGTACAACATCGACTTCACCCGCGCCCTCATCGGACGTTTTGACGTTGACCTGTTCGAAGAATTCTTCCACGGCGTCGTCAACCACAGCATGATGACCCTGCACATCGACAACCTCAGCGGCCACAACGCCCACCACCAAGCCGAAACTGTATTCAAAGCCTTCGGCCGTGCCCTGCGCATGGCGGCAGAATACGATCCTCGTATGGCAGGACAAACCCCGTCCACCAAAGGCACCTTGAGCGACGAATCCGTTGCCGTTGAAGAAGAAGCGCAAAGCGAAGCGTAATCCGCTTTAAAAAAGGTCGTCTGAAAACCGGGAAATAGGTTTTCAGACGACCTTTGCGTTTGCAGCAGGCATTGTTCAAAACGTCAATCGGCAAAACATCGCAAATGAAAGCAGAAAGCATCCGCCCCCGCCCTCTTTCCCGCATCGATGTAAATCCATCTTAAATCGCAGACAACCCAAAATAAAAATCCATAGCCCAAATCTCACCCACAGATTCCGCTCTTCAAAAGCATCTCGTCAAACCACGCACCCTGTGTCCCTATCATTACCCACAAACCCCAAAAGGTCGTCTGAAAACAGGCATAACAAATTTTCAGACGACCTCCGATTTGTCAAACCCGCCCGATTTATGGGAAAATCGCACGATTGAATTTAACGAAGGGCGACACCGTGTTAGACAGAGAAGGCTATCGCCCCAATGTCGGTATCATCTTAATCAACAACCGCAACGAAGTCTTTTGGGGCAAGCGTGTGCGCGAGCATTCGTGGCAGTTTCCGCAAGGCGGCATCAAGCCGGGCGAAAGCCCCGAAACCGCCATGTACCGCGAGCTGTACGAAGAAGTCGGGCTGTTGCCGCAACACATCAAAATCGTCGGCCGCACGCGCGACTGGCTGCGTTACGACGTGCCGAGCCACTGGGTACGCCGCGAATGGCGCGGTTCGTATCGCGGGCAGAAGCAGATTTGGTATCTTTTGCGGCTGGTCGGGCGCGACAGCGACATCAATCTGCGCGCCTGCCACCATCCCGAATTTGACGGCTGGCGTTGGCACCAATATTGGGCTCCCGTTGACGAAGTAATTGATTTCAAACGCGACGTTTACTTGGGGGCATTGAAAGAACTCTCCTCCCGCTTCCTGCGCGGCATGGAAAGCTACGAAGACTTTACCGCGCGCCTGCCTTTTGACAACCGATAAAATAACGAAACGCAACGCTTTCAGGTCGTCTGAAAGCGTTGTTCTTCCTTTCAGACGACCTCTTCCCCTATGACTAAAAACAACCAATACAGCGAATCCAGCATCACCGTCCTCAAAGGCTTGGAGCCGGTCAAAGAACGTCCCGGCATGTACACCCGCACCGACAGCCCGACCCACATCTGCCAAGAAGTCATCGACAACGCGGCGGACGAGGCGTTGGGTGGTTTCGCCACTGAAATCGACGTGCGCATCCACGACGACGGTTCGCTTTCCGTGCACGACAACGGACGCGGCATTCCCGTCGGGCTGCACCCTGTCGAAGGCGTGCCCGTGGTCGAACTCGTGTTTACCCGCCTGCACGCGGGCGGCAAGTTCAATAAAAAAGACGGCGGCAGCGCGTATGCCTTTTCAGGCGGTCTGCACGGCGTGGGCGTGTCCGTCACCAACGCCCTCTCTACCCGCCTTGAGGTAACCGTCAAACGCGAAGGCAAAATCCACCGCATCGTGTTTGCCGGCGGCGACGTGGTCGAACCGTTGGCGGAAGTGGGCAAATGCGCCGTCAAAGACAGCGGCACCGAAGTGCGCGTTTGGCCGGACGGCAAATATTTTGAAAGCCCGAATTACAGCATCCCCGAACTCGAACGCCTGCTGCGCGCCAAAGCCGTGCTGTTGCCGGGCGTGCGCGTCTCCCTGATCCGTCCGGTCAAAGGCGAAGACGAAGCGCACACCCAAACCTGGCACTACCCCGACGGTCTGAAAAGCTATCTGACCGACCTGATTGCTGACGCGCAGGAAGCCGTGCCGCTGTTCTCCTGCGAAAACTACATTTCAGACGACCACAACGGCGATTTCAGCATCGGCGAAGGTGCTGCGTTTGCCCTGACTTGGCTGGAAGAAGGCTCGTGCGCCAACGAAAGCTACGTCAACCTCATCCCCACCCCGCTGGGCGGCACGCACGAAGCAGGCTTGAAACAAGCCGTGTTCAACGCCGTCAACAACTTCATCAATCTGCACAACCTCCTACCACGCGGCGTGAAAGTGCAAAGCGACGACGTGTTCAGCAAAACCGCCTTCGTCCTCTCCGCGCGCGTCCTCGACCCGCAGTTCCAAGGCCAGACCAAAGACAAACTGACCAACCGCGACGCGTTGAAACTTGTTGCCGCCGTATCGGGCGACCCTTTGGAATTGTGGCTGAACCAAAACGTAGACTTCGGCAAAAAAATCGCTGAACTCGCCATCCGACAAGCACAAGCGCGGATGCGTTCGGTGAAAAAAATCGAAAAGAAAAAAGGCAGCGGCGTCGCCGTCCTACCCGGCAAACTGACCGACTGCGAAAGCGAAGACATCCGCGAAAACGAACTCTTCCTCGTCGAAGGCGATTCCGCCGGCGGTTCCGCCAAACTCGCCCGCGACAAAGCCACACAAGCCATCCTGCCCCTGCGCGGCAAAGTGCTCAACAGCTTTGAAGTCCACCCCGACCAGCTTTTCGGCAACGCCGAAATCCACGACATTTCCGTCGCCATCGGCGTCGATCCGCACGGCATCAACGACCATCCCGATTTAAGCGGCCTGCGCTACGGCAAAATCGCCATCCTGTCCGATGCCGACGTGGACGGCTCTCATATTCAAGTTTTGCTGCTGACCCTGTTCTACCGCCACTTCCCGAAACTGGTCGCCGACGGACACATCTACGTCGCCCAGCCGCCGCTGTTCCGCGTCGATGTCAACGCACAAGGCAAAAGCAAACCAGCCCGCAAATTCTACGCCCTCGACCAAAACGAACTCGACAGCATTTTGGAGCGGCTGCAAAAAGAAGGCGTCAAAGAAACCGCCTATTCCATCAGCCGTTTCAAAGGCTTGGGCGAGATGAACCCCGACCAGCTCAAAGACACCACCATGCACCCCGACACCCGCCGCCTGTTGCAGGTGCAAATCCCCGAAGGCGCGGATGACGAAACACGCGACATCTTCGTCAAACTGATGGGCAAAGGCGAAGCCGCCGCCCGCCGCGCATGGATGGAACGCGAAGGCGATACGGCAGAATTGGATATTTGACGCCGTTGGTTTGAAAAGCAAAAAGGTCGTCTGAAAGCCAATCGTTTCAAACCATCATCTTAAGGACATTCATAAATGGTACGCCTTACCTCATCCCTATTGTTACTTATCACCGGTCTTTCACTTACCGCTTGCGGTTCTAGCATTGATTACGACCGCCAAGGATTGGAACGCAGCCAACAAATGTGGCAGCAGCGCTTGGACAGCCTTCCAATCGGCGCAACTGAAGCGCAACTGCGCGACTGGCAAAACAAATACGGATTAAAACTGGCGTTTCAAGAACCTGACCATTATTACAGTTCCAACCTGCCCGAAGGCCATTTCCCCGTAAAAAAACATTGGTCCAAATTCAGCCCTTGCGATGCTTTTTTCTTATCTTTGACCATCCAAACCAACGAGCAAAAGCAAGTGGTTAAAAAAGAACTGAAAGCCTTGGGCAGCTGCATATAAACTGTCTATGATTCAGGTCGTCTGAAATTTAAAATCCGTTTTTCAGACGACCCGGACCTCGGATTTAAACTTTATCCATCATCAACATAAACCAACGCTCATCAATAAAGACTACAACATGAATTATCGCGAAATTATTAATGAACTAAATGAAAACCTACATGCATTTCCCGAAGCTGAAACCGTGTTTTCCGAAAAGCAGCCATGGTTGAAAGAACATTTTCTGCCTTGTATCAGTATCGACTTAGTGGAAATCAATCCCGAATGGAAAGGCATAACGCTGCATTTGATCAATCCGCAGGAACCGGGCGACGGCTTAATCGGCGAGCTGACGCAGTTCGCCCATAATGAATTTATCGGAATTAACTGGCTTTCATTCCGCTTGACTGAAGACAACCGTTACGAATTTTTGGGTGACGAGCGTTATTTTCTCCGCAGTCCGGCCAACAAACATTTGCTGACCGATCCATATTTGGAAAAATATTTTGCCGAAAACCTGAAAAACTATGCCGAACAGAAAAAAGCATTTCAGGAAAAAACAGGGTATTACGGCGGAGAGCCCTATTACAGCGAGTATGACGGATTATTTCTGAACAGCTTGGGTGGAGAACGCATTGAAAGCAGCAACTGGTCAACCTCAGACGACATCCCGTCTGCTTACAAAATGACGCAAGACGAAGACGGGAACGTCACCATTACCCACAATGGCAATCGTTTTTACCATATCGCCTCAGCTTGCGGTTATTCCTATTCCCATGGTGCAGACAATATTGTCATGCTGTACGAGCCGATCAGCAGACTTGTTCTATTTACTTACGATTGGACATAAACCATGGGCGAATTAAACGACCAAACCTACGACACCATTTGCCGGCTTTGCGAACAAGGCGACACATTGGCGGAAGACGGGCAATACGCCGAAGCACTCGACCTTTATTGGCAGGCGTGGGATTTGTTGCCCGAACCGAAAACCGACTGGGAAGCGGCAACATGGATTCTGGCAGCCATCGGCGATGCTGATTTCTTAAGCGGCGATTTTACCGCCGCGCACGAGCATTTAAGCCACGCCATGTATTGCCCGGACGCAATCGGCAACCCGTTTTTGCATTTGCGTTTAGGACAGGCGCAGTTTGAATTGGGCAATATGGAACGCGCCGCTGACGAGTTGATGCGCGCCTACATGGGTTTGGACGGCGAAGCGTGGCTGGATGAAGACCCAAAATATCTGGATTTTTTAGCCACCGTGGCAGAAGGCATTGAAAACCATAGCCGAAAAAACCACTAGTGCAATATAGGCTGCGCCCTGTTTTTCAGACGACCCAGACTTCAAACCAGCTATAAAAGGTCGTCTGAAAACCAGCCCCACCTAAAACTCAAAAGGAATCCATCATGTACACTTGCACTTCCTGCGGCGAAAAACATGAAGACATGCCGGCGCTCTGCTTTGCCACTCCCGATCCCTATAATCAACTCAGAGAAGAAGAACGCATTGCTTATCAAGCGGAATGCGATTCTGATTTCTGCATCATCCGCTATCCCGACCAAACCGACCGTTTTATCCGCGCGGTGCTGCTTATTCCGATTATCGGGCATGAGGAAACGCTGGAATACGGCGTGTGGGTATCCGTCAGTGAAAAGAGTTTTAACGACTATCAAAACGACTTTCACGACAATCCGGAAAACGTCGTTTATTTCGGCAGGATATGCAACTGGCTGCCCCCTTACGAATCCGACACCTTCGGCCTGCACTGCAATGTCGTTACCCAGTCCGACAACCGACGTCCCCTGCTGCAAATGCATCAAGGCAGCGAACATCCGCTGGTACACGACTTTTATCACGGCATAGAATATGCCGAAGCGCAGGCAAGGATAGAGGCGGCATTCGGTGCAGACTATTAAGGACCAAATGGCAAACCGCCCTCTATTGAACGAAACCATGTCCGACGGCTCCCGCCTGTTCCTGCAACTGCCGCAAACCTGCCCGCCGTCGAGCCTGTTGCGGCAAATTGTCCGCTTAGGCGGAATCCTTACCGCCTTCGTTTATGATGAAATAACAGGCGAAACGTGGATAGATTTCTGCTACAAGGGCTGGAAGTTCAGTATTCACAATCCATATAGTGAATATTGTTTTTTTGCCGAAAACAGCGAATGCCCCGAAGCTATATTGCAATCTATGATTCAGGTCGTCTGAAATCCAAAGTCCGGTTTTCAGACGACCTCAACTAAGGATCAACATGAAATACAAAGACCTACGCGACTTCATCGCCATGCTCGAACAGCAGGGCAAACTCAAACGCGTCGCGCATCCCGTTTCCCCGCATTTGGAAATGACCGAAATCGCCGACCGCGTGCTGCGTGCCGAAGGGTCGGCGTTGCTGTTTGAAAACCCGATTAAGCCCGACGGTACGCGTTACGATTATCCCGTATTGGCAAACCTGTTCGGCACACCCGAACGCGTGGCGATGGGCATGGGCGCAGACAGCGTGTCCAAGCTGCGCGAAATCGGGCAGACGCTGGCGTATCTGAAAGAACCCGAACCGCCCAAAGGCATCAAAGACGCGTTTTCCAAGCTGCCGCTGTTGAAAGACATTTGGAGCATGGCGCCGAACGTGGTGAAAAACGCGCCGTGTCAGGAAATTGTATGGGAAGGCGAAGACGTTGATTTATATAAACTTCCGATTCAGCATTGCTGGCCGGAAGACGTTGCGCCGCTGGTAACGTGGGGCTTGACCGTCACGCGCGGGCCGCACAAAAAACGCCAAAATCTCGGCATTTACCGTCAGCAGTTAATCGGCAAAAACAAGCTGATTATGCGCTGGCTGTCGCATCGCGGCGGCGCGTTGGATTATCAGGAATTCCGCAAACTCAATCCTGATACGCCGTATCCCGTCGCCGTCGTGCTTGGCTGCGACCCCGCTACCATTTTGGGTGCGGTAACGCCCGTTCCCGATACCTTGAGCGAATACCAGTTTGCCGGACTGCTGCGCGGTTCGCGGACGGAGCTGGTGAAATGTATCGGCAACGATTTGCAAGTGCCTGCCCGTGCAGAAATCGTGCTGGAAGGCGTCATCCATCCGAACGAAACCGCGTTGGAAGGCCCATACGGCGACCACACGGGCTATTACAACGAGCAGGACCATTTCCCCGTGTTTACGGTCGAACGCATCACCATGCGCGAAAACCCGATTTACCACTCTACCTACACGGGCAAACCGCCCGATGAACCCGCCGTTTTGGGCGTGGCGTTGAACGAAGTGTTCGTACCGCTCTTGCAAAAGCAGTTTCCCGAAATCACCGATTTCTACCTGCCGCCCGAAGGCTGCTCCTACCGCATGGCGGTGGTCAGCATGAAAAAACAATACGCCGGACACGCCAAGCGCGTGATGATGGGCTGCTGGTCGTTCCTGCGCCAGTTTATGTACACCAAATTCATCATTGTGGTCGATGACGATGTGAACGTGCGCGACTGGAAAGAAGTCATCTGGGCAGTAACCACGCGCATGGACCCCGTGCGCGACACCGTTTTGATGGAAAACACGCCCATCGACTACCTCGACTTCGCCAGCCCCGTCAGCGGACTCGGCGGCAAAATGGGCTTGGACGCGACCAACAAATGGCCGGGCGAAACCGACCGCGAATGGGGGCGGGTGATCAAAAAAGACCCTGCGGTTACGGCTAAAATTGATGAGATTTGGGGGGAGTTGGGGTTGTGAACCAAAAGTGCAGGCTGCTTTTCGCACATTCAAAACCAGAAGCAGCCTGCACTTTGCTAAGGTCGTCTGAAAGCAGCGTTTCAACAAAATTTCCAAACAATATTAGGCATTTTTGAGCATGGAAACACTAAAAACAGTCCGCCTAATCCTCCGCTCTTGGACGCTGACCGATGCTGAATCGGTGTACGAACAAGCCCGCAACCCTAAAATCGGAGCGATGTGCGGCTGGCCTCCTCATACCAGCGTGGAGGAAAGCCGCGAAATTATTGAACACGTCCTCCGCAAGCCGCATAGTTTTGCCATTTGCTTGGAAGATAATCAAGCGATAGGCAGCATCGGCCTACTTTTTCAAAACGACAGCAATCTGCCGATGAGCGACCGTGAAGCGGAAATAGGTTATTGGCTGGGCGAGGATTTTTGGGGAAAGGGTTATGCAACCGAAGCGGTGCAATCGGTGGTTGCCTATGCTTTTGAGGAATTGTCTCTGGTGCGGCTTTGGGCTGTGGCTTATCAGGAAAATACCCCTTCGCAACGCGTGCTGGAAAAATGCGGATTTTATCCTCATCACACTGAAGAACACTTCTTTTCCAAGCCGACGGGTGAGACGCATAGGGCGGTAATATATGCGCTGGAGAAAGAGTAGTCGTCGGAATGTACTCGTAAAGCAACATATCTTGCTTGTTTTAAACCGCATTAAGCACTAAAAGGGTCGTCTGAAATCAAGTTTTCAGACGACCCTTTAATAGATAAACTTTACAATAACTTTCCTAATTATTACATACATCCTATACACCACTGATTGACAGCACATCCTCCCCGAAGCAGCCCCATCCAACGGAGGCCCAAATCCCACTGCCGATATTTCGAACAGCATTTTTTTGGCTATATAAAGCATTACTTTACAGATTTTTTGATATAATTTTGACTATCCGTTTAGATAACCCGTTGATACCACCCTCTGCGTGTTTTCAGACGGCCTATCAAAAATATAACTTGTTTTCCAAATAAAAGGCCGCCCGCTCTATGCACGAAACTTTTTCCCTCGCACCCATCGTTATCGTCCTCCTCGTTTCCGTCATTACGGTGATTTATTGCCGTAAATTCAACATTCCTTCCATGCTCGGTTATCTTTTGGTTGGTTTTATCGCCGGTCCGGGTATGTTGAAGCTGATTCCGCAAGGCCATGCTACTGATTATCTGGGCGAAATCGGTATCGTATTCCTGATGTTCAGTATCGGTCTCGAATTCTCCCTACCCAAGCTCAAAGCCATGCGCCGCTTGGTGTTCGGGTTGGGCGGTTTGCAGGTCATTGTGACCATGTTGTCGATTATCGGCATTTTGATGCTGATGGGCGTCAGCTTTAATTGGGCGTTTGCCGCAGCCGGGGCGATGACCATGTCGTCCACGGCAATCGTCAGCCGCATCCTGTCCGAAAAAACCGAATTGGGACAGCCGCACGGTCAAATGGCGATGGGTGTCTTGTTGATGCAGGATATTGCCGTCGTGCCGCTGATGATCCTGATCCCTGCATTGGGGGGAAATGGCGAAGAAGGCAGCCTGTGGGCGGCGCTTGGTCTTGCCGGATTGAAAATGCTGGTCACGCTAGGCGTATTATTCGTCGTCGGCAGCAAGGTGATGTCGCGCTGGTTCAGAATGGTCGCCAAACGCAAGTCGTCTGAATTGTTCATGATCAACGTCTTGCTGGTAACCTTAGGCGTAGCTTATCTGACCGAACTGGAAGGCTTGTCGATGGCATTGGGCGCATTCGTCGCCGGTATGCTGCTTTCGGAAACGGAATACCGTTTCCAAGTGGAAGACGACATCCGCCCGTTCCGCGACATCCTGCTCGGCTTCTTCTTTATCACGGTCGGCATGAAACTGGATATCCAGGCTTTAATCGGCGGCTGGCAGCAGATTCTGATTTTGCTGGCAATCCTGCTGGTATTGAAAGCATTGGTCGTCTTTTTCATCGCTTTGCATATGAAGCATCCGATTGCAGACAGCTTGAAAACAGCCCTCTATTTGGCACAAGGCGGCGAATTTGGTTTTGTGATGTTAAACATCTCCAGCAAAATCAATATGGTGTCGCCAGAGCTGGAACAGGCGGCTACGGCAGCGATTCTGTTGTCCATGATTATCGCCCCATTTATCTTGGGCAGCAGCGATGCCATCGTCAGCCGTTTTGTCAAATCAAGCTGGGATATGAAGGCATTGGATTTGCACAGTATGTTGGTAGAAACCATGAACAAATCTGACCACGTCCTGATTATCGGTTTCGGACGCGGCGGTCAGACCGTCGGACGCGTCTTGGCTCAGGAAAACATCCCCTACTTCGCCCTCGACCTTGATATCGGCAGGGTTCAGGTGGCACGCAATGCGGGCGAGCCGGTTTCGTTCGGCGATGCCAAGCGGCGGGAAGTCTTGGAAGCCGCAGGTTTGGAACGCGCCAAAATGGTGGTCATTACCCTGAACAATATGCACGAAACCCAACATGTTCTCGACAATATCATGTCACTGCATCCGAGCATGCCCGTGTATGTCCGGGCGACCAATGACGATTACGTCAAAATCTTCACAGATATGGGCGCAGAAGAGGCAGTATCCGATACCAAAGAAACCAGCTTGGTGCTGGCAAGCTACGCCATGTTGGGCAATGGCGCGACATACAGCCACGTTTATCAAACCATTACCAACATCCGACACAGCCGCTACGCCTCTCTGGAAGGCTTGTTTGTCGGCAGCGATGATGAAAACGGATTCGGTGAAGAAGGCAAATCCATATGCCGCCATGCCTTCCCTCTGACCGGCGAAGCCTACGCCATCGGCAAAACCATCCGTGATTTACCTTTGGATAACGCCGGCATCAAACTTCTATTTATCCGCCGCAACACAAGCAGGATAGAAAGCCCCGACTTGGATTTCCAGCTTCAACCGAATGATATTTTGGTCGTCGCAGGCAGGCAGGAGGAAATTATTTCTTTTGAAAACTGGAGTTTGCAAGGAAATACCTAATACACTGAAAATAAAGCTTGCGCGGCGGATGCTTTTTTGATTTAATAGCGTCTTCGCAAACGCAGCGACAAGGGTGATTAGCTCAGTTGGTAGAGCGTCTGCCTTACAAGCAGAATGTCGGCGGTTCGACTCCGTCATCACCCACCAAGTTTCCTTTCATTGTTGCAAAACAATGATGCGCGGTGGTAGCTCAGTTGGTTAGAGTACCGGCCTGTCACGCCGGGGGTCGCGGGTTCGAGCCCCGTCCGCCGCGCCAAATTTCAAAAATACTGACATCGTCGGTATTTTTTATTTTAGGGTGATTAGCTCAGTTGGTAGAGCGTCTGCCTTACAAGCAGAATGTCGGCGGTTCGACTCCGTCATCACCCACCAAGTTTCCTTTCATTGTTGCAAAACAATGATGCGCGGTGGTAGCTCAGTTGGTTAGAGTACCGGCCTGTCACGCCGGGGGTCGCGGGTTCGAGCCCCGTCCGCCGCGCCAAATTTTAAAAATACCGGCTTTTGCCGGTATTTTTTTGCGCGTAAGAAACGAACGTAGAAAAAGAGCGGTATTTAGTTTTTCAGACGACGTGCATTAGGAAGGTCGTCTGAAAAGCTTCAATCAGCGTTCTCATCGCATTTATCATACTTTCTCAGGAAAATCACTGTCCAAATCAAGCTGATTAAAATACTGCCAAAAAAGGCAATCTCAAAGAAAACAACCAAATCCCCGAGGCAGCCGACTCCGCAATTTCCGCTATTACTGCTCAGAAAATCATTAATATAAGCGACAACATAAAGAATTGCCACAAACTCAGGAATAGCCATCAACCAAATACCTAAAACATTCAACCATTTCATCAGCGTCTTACAACCTCTTTTTTTTAGCGTTTAGGCAGTATATATGACGGTATGACAGAAGACAATGCACCAGCGATGGCCGCATACAGACTGAACAGCCCGAATGCCGAAAAAGAAAAGATTCTGCACCTCTTCTACCCCCTCATCTGAAGGAGAATCAAAGAGGAAAAAATCCAATAATAAAATGTCGCAAATCCTCCCCTTTCAGACGACCTACTAGACTGTTGAGGCTTAACCCAATCTGCACTTACTGCTTCGATAACTACATGAACATGAAAGCAGGTATCGAATTATTGATGTTTTTCTTGAAGAAATTGATTAAAGTTTAAAAAAAAGCTATTCAATGCTATTTCTTCATCTTGATAGAGCAAAAATAGCAATTTGTCCCATGAAACGCTATATTGATCAATGTTGAACTTTTCTTGAATCCAATCGGCAAACTCTATCAGTATTTCTGAATTCTCTGTTTGTTTAGGATTTCTAAAATGCCAACCATCTAGAAAAGCTTTTAAGCAAAAAATACTATTGCGTCCAATATACATTGCCGGCCTTTTTTCTATTTCTAAAATAAGCTTTACAATGTTATTTTGCATTTTTAGTCTTTCTTAAAAAACCACCGAATACTCCATAATCTTTCTTCGTAAACTCTGCGAACAGCATTTACTCTACCCCGCCGCACTACAAAATTCATATCCCTTTTCTTTTTTAAAAGGTCGTCTGAAAACAACAAGCCTGGGTAAAATCGTCGTTTACTCCTACAAAAACCCCTCTTCCTGCAAAAACTTCTCCAACTTCTCCGCAAATGCCTTATACCCCGCCGCGTTGGCGTGTATTTGGTCGGATTTCAACTTTTCATCACTCAAAATCTCAGACCATGCGTCGCCGAACAAGGGAATTTTGTATTGTTCGGCAAGCTCCTGATAAAGCGGGTGATCGCTCAAATGACCGAACAATGCGCCGACGCTCAGGTGCGGTACGCCCACTAAGACGGCGGGGATATTTTCCTTCTGCACGCTTTCGATGATTTTGGCGATATTGGCACGGGTTTCAGCTTCGGGAAATTTACGCAAGAAGTCGTTGCCGCCTATGCTGATAATCACAAGCTTGGGTTGGCGTTGCAACAGCGCGGGCAGGCGCGACAGGGCTTGTGCGGAGGTATCGCCGGAAATGCCGCCATTGATGATGTCCCAACCGGTCAGCTTTTGCAGTTGCGTGGGATAGGATTCGGCAGGGTCTGCGCCGTAGCCGTAGGTGAGCGAATCGCCCAAAGCAAGTACGGTACTGCCTGCGGCAATTTTCGTCTGCTTCTTGCCGGATTTACTGCCGCAAGCTGCAAGCAGCAAAACGCTTGCGTAAGTAAGGAATGTTCTTCGTGTGAGCATATTTTGTTTCTGATTCTTGAAAGTATCACGGAAGCTGCCGCGTTAATTTTGTACATCTTGATCTTGAAGATGGAAAGTGATAGGCATCCTAAATTCCATCCATACAGGTTTGCCATCTTTAACGTTAGGTAAAAAGATGCCTCCCATTGCCCCTTTCCTTGCCGCATTATCCAACATGTTATAACCTGATCTTTTTATCACTTTGATGCTCTCCAATTTACCCTCCGGCGAAACTACGCCCCCCAATATAACCTCACCCTCATCCCCATTTTCCCATGCTACAGGAGGATAAGGAATGTTCACCCGTCGATATAAACCGCCTTCATAGTTGTCGTTTTCCCCATAGAGCAAGTAAATATGTTCCGCATAAGACGGAACGTTTTGACACACGCTCCGCACCTCGCCGTTTGCATTGGTTTGATCAGAGCAAGTTTGAGCAGGTTCATATCGCTTCGGACGCTTCTGCGCCAATGCGGCTTTGCACAATGCCTTTCCTGCCGACTGATCACGGCACACTGCGCCATCAACCCTGCCTTTTTTATTAATGACGGACAACACCGGCAACACGCCGCCCTTACGCCCGTCAGGCGTCGGAATAACCACCACTTGCGGGTTCGCTGCCTGCGGACGTTTTAAGATTTTTTCAACAGGCGGCAGTTTTTTGCCCGGCATGGTGGAACCTGCGGCCAGAAGAGTGGGCAGCATCAAGAGTGTTAAAACGGATGGTTTGAACAGGTTCATTTTTTGTTTTCTTTATGTTTGATGATTTATCTTGTGGGGTTATTAAAAAGATTATGACATAGAAAATAGGGAAAACCTGAATTTCAAAGGATAAAATCTGCCTCAAGGTCGTCTGAAAACAGTTATTTCTGAAACCGGCAAAGCAAGTTGCCTCAAAACCCGTTTTCAGACGACCTCTGCCCATTTCGGGCGGCATTCTAAAACTTCTTGATAAACCGGGCAGCTTTCAATATGCGCGCCGGGCAGGTAGCCGGTACTCATCAGAAATTCGCCGACGATTTCGCCGCCGACAAATTTGAAATGTTTCTTAAAGAGCTTCACCCACCCGGCTTTATCGAGCGGATGGTTCGTATCGAGCCAGTGTTTGAACGAGCCGTATTTCTGCTGCAATCTTTTGATTTGTCGGGCGTTGTAAATAGCGGCATTGATTTTCAGGCGGTTGCGGACGATGCCTGCGTCGGCAAGCAGGCGTTCGATGTCGGCTTCGTCGAATGCGGCGACAGCGTCGATGTCGAAATCTTTAAATGCAGCCCGAAACGCCTGCTGCTTCTTCAGCATCAACGTCCAGCTCAAACCCGCCTGATTGATTTCCAACACCAGCCGTCCGAACAACTCATTGTCGTCTGAAATCGGAAAACCGTATTGCTTATCGTGGTAATGTTTGTTCGGATTGTCCGTCTCATTCGGGAGGGCGGCAACAAATTCGCAGTAATTCATGTTTTATCAACCAAGCAAAACAAAGGTCGTCTGAAAACCTAAAACGGGGTTTCAGACGACCTTTCAAAATCGAAACGCGGCAAAATGCCTGCCGCGCAAGTTTAAATCAATCCACTTCGCCCGCGTATTGCTCGGCGGTCAGCAAGCCGTCGTAGTCGGCAGGGTTGGCAGGTTTGATTTTGAAGAACCAGCCTGCGCCGTAAGGGTCGCTGTTGGCGG
>ERZ773076.364-NODE-364-length-24027-cov-3.926664_pt1 | contig 24027 bp, 30 predicted proteins | sample MGYA00580613_ERZ773076 | MGnify/ENA primary metagenome ERZ773076 (study PRJEB29015, sample SAMEA2738005) | human oral metagenome | biome: human oral; feature: human-associated habitat; material: dental | place: China | collected 2057 ...
AAGATGGGTCGGTGACAAGGCAAAACCCTTGAAAAACTGGAATGAAAATCGCTTGGAAAAAAGAAGCAATCTAGCCAAAATGGAAGTTCCACAAAACGATGACTATATGGCTCGAAAGATAAAACGTGCTAAAAAAGTTGAATGGAGGAAGGCACATAGACGAGAAATGCTTGACCGAGCTAAGATGAAAGTCGAGTATTTCAAAAACTATGGAGAAAAGGATAAAGATAAGCGAAGTGTAAATGAAGAAAATTACACGAATTTACAAAATAGAGTTCGTGAAAACATGTACAGAAAGCAGGAGATAAAAGGTCATAGACCAAAGGCAAGAACATTTGAAAATGGCGTGTGGAAGGCAACCGATGATTTGCCATCTTTGAAACGCTTGGAACGTAAAGAAAGAATCCGCAAACTACAGAAGAAAAAAGGTAGACTTAGTTTGCAAGAAAGGTTAGCTACGTAGATGAAAAAGACTAGACGAACCTTTGCCCTGCTTAGCTTCTTTTTACCGATACTTTCTTTTTTGTTTTTGATGCTTCTTCTTGGTGGGCTGATTACAAGTTCTGCTGGTGGTTCATCAGGAAGTACGACTGGAAAAAGAACACGTCTAACAGCTCAGGAAGTGGCTCAGAAAACCAATATCTCTGTCGAAAGGGCAGAAGATGTCATTAAGATTCTAAACTGGCAACTCTCTAAAGAGAAATTTACTTTAGAGGGTGCTACTGGATCGCTTGCTAATGGTGAAAGAGAAAGTGGTTTTGATCCTAAACTAACGAATCCATCAGGTGGAGTTGCTGGATATTTTCAATGGTCAGGCTGGGACGGAAATACTATCAATGGTGATAGATGGGCGAATGCAAGTTCACGTACTTTAGATAGTATGGTAGAACTAGAATTAATGTCTTATGAGTTGAATCATGGCTACAAAAAAGTCAAGGACTACATGCAAAAAGCAACTGATCCTTTTGAAAGTGCTAAGTATTGGTCAGAACACTATGAAGGTGTTTCATTGTCAGATGGGCAAACTAAGCTAGAAAAACTGGAAAAGGACAGCAAAAAGTGGTATGAAGTCTTTAAGGGAACGATTGAATCGGATGGCTCGTCTAGTGGAAATGCCATAGCTGGTAGCTTAGATATTGCTCCTGGAGCTGTTGCGATGGAGATACCGAACGGCTACTCCATTGACAAGGAAATCACCAAGGAAGGTTATATCACACAATCCTATCCGTATGGTGAGTGTACGTGGTATGTCTTTAATCGAGCTAAAGAATTTGGAATACAGTTTGATCCATATATGGGAAATGGTCAAGATTGGGCGCATAAGTCAGGATATGAAGTCACGAATACTCCGACAAAGCACTCAGCGGTTAGTTTTCAAGGAAGGCAAGCTGGGGGTCATGCTACTTATGGTCACGTAGCTTTCGTCGAAGATGTCAAGGATGATGGTTCAATCCTGATTTCAGAATGTAATTTTGTCAAAAGTGGACAGCAAACAGGTATCACGAATTATCGTGTATTTGGTGCTGAAGAAGCAAGAAATTTTTATTATGTAATTGGAAAATAGAAAAGAGGAAGAAATATGAATAAGAAATTAGTAACATTGTTGTCTGTGGCTATCTTGAGTTCGGCAACGACGACTTTTGCAGATACACTTTCGCTTGGTGGTGATAGTACGGTTACAAATGATACGACAAGTATTGTAGCAACTCCGCCGATAGAAACAAAACCGACGGAGGAAAAACCAAAGGAAGACAAGTCATCAACGGTTGTGATTGGTGGTGAAAGTGAGAAGCCTATTGATGATAAAGCAGGTGGTATTGTTGTAACACCTACGGAAAAAGACAAGTCATCAGAAGCGCCTGCAGGGACACCAGCGCCTAAAGTGAATGATAATTTGGATTTGGGCGGTGATTCTGAGAAACAGCAGGAGAAGGACAATAAAGGCATTGTGGTTGATTCACCTACTCCATCAGACAAGCCGAAAGAAGAAACACCGAAAGAAGATACGAAGCCTACTGTAGAAGATACTCCTGAAATCAAGGAGCAGAAACAAAAGGCAGAAGAAAATGTTGGAGTAAAAGAAAAAGATACTCCGCAGCCATTGAATGTAACCAAAGAAGAAATTAAGGAGACTCCGATTGAAACCAATACAGGTCATAAAGTAGTTTCTACCAATCAAGGCAAGGTAGTTGTTGAAACAAGTGAAGGTGACTATCAAGAAAAAGAACCTTATGAAATTGGCGCTGTGAAACAGCAAGACGGTACAATCGCTTTGAAGGATAAAGAAGGACAGCTAAAAGTTCTTCCAAATACTGGAACAGCAAGTACAATCTTTGCGACGATTTGGGGCTTGATTGGATTTATTGCGACAGTTCTGGGTCGACGTAAATTGAATTAAGGTGGATAGTATGAAAGAGTTTTTTAGAATTTTGAAAGAATCTGATAAATTGGGATATAAACTATCTGCGATTTGTGGAATAAATTGGCTGGTTGGTCAGTTGTTTAAATGGCAATCTTTAGTGTTTGAAATGATAGCGTGTGCCGTTTTGATTAAGAAAATATCAGCAATACTTGAAATTAGTCCAAATTATTTAGGATTTTTAATGATTATTTATATCTTATCTGTTTCTTTTTCAAAATTGCGTTTTGGTGTTGAGAGATTCATTTATTCATTTTTTGGAAGCTTTGTATTAGTTTCGATTTTTTTAATCGCAGTGGATTTTCCATTTCAAGAGAATGAATTTTCATTATGGATTTTAGTGGGTCTTATTAGCATTGGTATTTGTCAGTTTATGAAGTGGTTTCAAACAAAACTATTTCAACGATATTTATTTAAAAATGTCTTAAATAAGGAATATCTTGGTATTAAGAAGGCGACGGATCCTTTTCCTCCTGAAATTAATTTCTATGTAGATGCTGATGAAAGCGATGTAAACCAACGAATGGTTACGATTAATCAACGTGTAGTAAAAGAGGCTTATCAAGGAATTGTAGAGTTAAGTTTTTTGAATGTTGAAAGATTTACTGGTATTGCTTATTCTAGAGAAGCATGGAATGGTTTTGAAGCTCCTTTGAAAAAAAGATTTTCTGATGTAGATGAAATGTATCATTTAGTGTTTAGGGTATATCCTTTTGGAAAAGAATTAGATCTTTACTTCAAATTGATTCGATTAGATTTAAGTCGAAGAAAGGCTTTTACAGTGAAAGGTGTGAAAGTAAGTATAGTGAATAATTAAGGTAGGGGAAACCTTGCCTTTTTTTGTTGCTTTATGGATAAAAAAAGAACATAAAGAAACCAGGATATGAGTTAAGATTCGGATTTGAGGCCAAAAAGCTCAACCAGGCATTCAAAATTTGTTCGGGAATAGGAGAATGAAAATGGAAAAATCATATAATAATTATCCTGATATTTGTGTATCAAAGAAGGATTTAAAAGCAAATTATTTCCCTTCGATTAGTATTAAAACAATTGAAAGGAGATTAGACGAAAGTCAAAAGACGAAAGAATTTAAAGATATATCTTTTAGGACAGGACAAAAAGTATTGATTAATGTGAGAGGATTTTATCTATTCCTTCTGCATAGAGAGAGAGTTAGATATATTTGATTGGAAAAAATGATATACTATAGTTATTGACTAGAGATATACTCATTTTTAAAAGGAGTATAAAATGTTTTTTAGAGAATTGGAGAATGGAAAATATAGATATTATGAAAAATATTTTGATTTAGAAGAAAATAAGTGGAAACAAGTTTCTATAACTTTAACTTCTAAAACAAGACAGGCACAAAAGCAAGCTAGAATGTTGCTGGAAGAAAAGATAGAAAATAAAAAGGAGAACATAGAAAAAGAGAAAACAGAAGTAAGGAAAGTAACAGTTAAGGAAGCCTATGAAGAATATTTAAAAATTCGAGAATCTGAGCTGAAGAGGAGTACTTTTAAGTCTCAGAAATACACTATTATTGGTGAGATTAGAAAATTGGAAGATTATTTACTGGTGAATGTGACAAGTCGAATAGTTCAGAATATCTTGTTAGAATTGCCATGCTCTGCAGAACATAGGAAAAATAAGAAAGTTTTATTAAACTTATTTTTTAAGTATTGCTTAAATGTTGGTTATATAAGTGAGAATCCTATTGATAATGTTGTTTTGCCAAAAAGGAAGAAGAATTTAAAAAAAGTCAGGAAGAAACAGAATAAGTATCTTACTAGAGCGGAAGTAGTTCAGTATCTTAATTTTTTAGAAAAAGAAGAAAAGAATCAACGAGTACGTTTGATTGTTGAATTTATGTATTTGACCGGATTACGTTTTGGAGAAGTTTTGGCTTTGACTCTTGAGGATATTGATTTTGGAAATAAAACACTAGAAGTTAAGCATACATTGCATACGAGCGGAAGTAAAGCAGAAATATTTCTAGATAGTCCAAAAAGTTTAGCTTCTTATAGAGTCATTGGTATTAGCGATAGAGTGTTAGAAATTATAGAAGAATATCTTTTCATTGAAAAAGAAGGGCGATTTATATTTACGAAAAATGGGAATCCTTTTATGATTTTTTCTTTTAATGATTTTTTGAAGAGAAGTTTTAAAAGAAGTGGAATTCAAAAAGAAGAGGATTTTGTATTGACTACTCATGTTTTTAGGCATTCACATATTAGTTTACTTGCAGAATTGGAAGTTCCAATCAAGGCAATTATGGAACGAGTAGGTCATACGAACGAGAAAATGACTTTGGGAGTTTATACTCATGTTACGGAGCAGATGAAGTTTAATATAACTGAAAAATTGGATAAATTGGACTTGTAAAAGCTAACCAAAAAGTAACCAAGAAATGTCTAAAAATGTCTAAAATAGTCCATAATCTTTGGAGTAAGAATGTAGAAAAAAGCCTTTATGTCTATAATTGACGGTATTTGTCTAGCTTTTATTGAGGGAAATTGTTATAATAGTAGTAATTTAAAGTGGGAGTTAGATTTTTTGATTTTAAAAGGATTGAAGAATTAAGAAATTGTATTTTTTAAGAAACTAACCAAAAACTAACCAAGGAATGTATATTTTTAGTCAATGAATATAGAATAAAGTGGATCAGGAAACTGGTCTATTTTATTTTGTATTTATAGATATAAAAAGTTGAATCGTCTATCTAAAAGTGATACAATAGATATACAAGATAAAAAAAAGGAGAATTGCTATGTCACAAATTGCTGTAAGAGTAGATGATAAATTAAAAAAAGAAGCGACTGAAGTTTTTAGTGAATTGGGTTTGGATATGACAACTGCTGTGAAGTTATTTTTGAAGCAAAGTGTGTTGACTAAAAGTATACCTTTTAAGCTTGGTCTGTATGAAAGAGAGTATAGTCAAGAAGAAGTAGAACAGGCAAAAAAAGATATTCAAAGATTAGTGAAAGAAAAGTCAAAACTGGTTAAACTTGATTTTAGTAAACAAGAGGATATTGATAAATTCTTTGATGAATAATGATTAGATATTAGGAGGAAGAATGGAAAAAATAGAAGAATATTCAATATTGATTGCAAGAATTGAGTATGCTGATGGAACAGGTTCAAAGTCACGTCCTGCGATGGTAATTGAGTTTAATGATGAAGTTATTAAAACTTATCGCTTGACTACAAAATATGAAAATAAATCAGATAGAATTAAGTCAAAGTATTTTGAAATTATTGATTGGTTTAAAGCAGGTTTAGAAAAGCCTTCTTGGATTGATACTGTTCAAGCATATGAACTAGATAGGAAGAAAATCAAAATTCAAATTATAGGGAATTTGACAGATAGAGATATAGTTCGTTTGAAAGATTTTTTATCTAATGTTGATTAGGAGATAGAGTATGGAAATTAAAGAAATAAGTTATCAGGATAGACTTCCAAAAAATATGGTTTCAAAGTTTAATTATTTTGTAAAGGACTTTTTGAAAGAGTATCCTGATCAGTTAGATAAGATGGATTTTGATGAAAATCTGATAATTAAGAAAGAATATGAAGGGGATTTAGAAGTCTATTTTGTTAAATTCATGTTGTGTAAAAAGGGAAAAGGCGGATTTTTCTCTATGGCTAGGACAGATAATGAGTTGTTTGTATCCTGTAATGATGAGCTTTGGGGGACTGTTATTTTAGAGTAAAAAGCGAATGAAAATCAAATATTCCTGGATATTTAATTCGTTTTTTGGGTCAAAATGGGCAACCAGGTATTTGAAATTTGTTCGGAAATAGAAAAAATAACACTATCTTAGATAATGTTATTTTTTTTGTTTTCTTTGAAAAATTTGGTGGCTATTTCTTGCACGTAGACTTCGTAAGTGCTTGGTATACCTGCATTTTTGAGATAGTCATGGTAATTGAATTGTTCATCTATCGGATACTCGCTATTGATTAAGCTCATAAAGTCAAGAATTCTTCCTTTTTCAGCTCTGGTTTCGATGCGTTGTGAGAAGGTATCGATATGAGCAAGGGAGTTATGGGAATCATCATTCAGTAAGTGGTGCTTCTCGTGTAGTAGGATATTGATTTTTTCTATATCTGTAGTGTCAGAACGTAGAAAGATGAAGTGTTGATTATTTACAAAAAGATAACGACCTTTTGTTTCTAAATGCTCTAGCAAGACAACCTTGCAGTTTAGGGCTTCGATTTCTTCTGTGACTTTTCTTAGTTCCATACTATTTCTTATTTGCAAAGTATTCTTTTAGGAAGTCTTTGATAATCATTCTGTCGTTATCTGTGATGGGTGTACCATCATAAGCGACTGAATTATCAATAGCGTTGTCTATATCAATCTCTAAGTCAAGATCAGGGATATCTGTTTTACCTAAAAGATAGTCAGTAGATACATTGAAGAAGTCTGCTAGTTTTTCCATTGTTTCGAGGTTCATTTTCTTTTTACCACTTTCAAATTGTTGATAAGCTGGTTGAGAAATATTTAGGAAAGTAGCAATATCTTTTTGAGTTAATTTTCCTTCTTTTCGTAGCTTTTTTAGTCTTTCAATAATCATAATTTATTCCTTTCAAAAATTTTTAAAAAAAAATTTTAAAAAAGTGTTGACAAAATAAGCTATAGGTTATATAATATATACATAAGCAATAGCTTATAAAAATTAAGTAAAAAAAACTTTACTTAATAATAACATTTTATAGGGATTTAAAAATCCTGAATACAACTTAAAAGACAAATTTTAATTTTCAGTATTGAATGTTGTTTCAAGAAAGTAGAACTTGTAAATTTAAGTAGTAAGATTTTTGATTCAATATAAAAGTTAAGTGAACTTTGAAAATTTAATAAAAAACGTGTCAGACAACGACAAGCATTGACTAAACACGCATATAAAAATTTAGCAATTTAATTATACGTGAATTTTAGGAAAATGTCAAATTTGTCAGAGCGTGGGTGTTTTGTCCTTTCGCCTTAGTAGATAAGAAAAGGGAACTGACGGCTGTGGTACAGTCAATGATACTTCTTAGAAGGTAGCTAGAGTGAGATAGTGAGGTCTATGTGTTGTATGGTCGGTGTGTGAGAGTAAAATCTTGCTAATGCCTTTGGGTAAGAAAGAGGGGATATTGAGTTATCCTTAAATTTGTGACCTTGGCGAAGGTAGTAGGCTGAAAAGCTGAAAGTATGCGAAGATAAGAGCATACATTTTTTATATTGCTATATTCTATTGAAATAAACGTAAAAAGGCTTTGAAAATAAGCCTTTTTATTTTTTGCAAAAATTAACAATAACTAGATTTTTATAAAACAGGTTTTGTCCTGATAAGAATTGAAAGTATTGTTAGTTTTCACAAGGGAATATAAGAAGTATTCTTTTATGTAAACTAACAATATGAGTAGAGAACAGAAAAGAGGAAAGATGGATATTTGGATATACTTAGTAAGAGTTGGAATGCTATTGTCTATGCTTATTTTGTTGATGTTTTTGATTTATTGGATGTTTAGTCATTTGATAATTCTGTTTGTATTTGTGTTGTTTGTGATTTTCTTTTCGGTTATCACATGTAAGTAGGAAGGAAAAGGATTTATGTTGAATGTATCAATGGCTCTTCGGTTGTATCGAGAAATGTATAATAAGTCGAAAGAGGACTTAGCGAAGTATTTAGAGATTCAACCGAAAGCGTATGCTCGATATGAAAGTGGAGAACGTGAACCTAATCTTGATAAACTGTATAAGTTAGCTTACCTTTATAACTGTAAAGTTGATGATTTTATCAATGTTGAAGAAAGTTTTAGTGTTGATCGAGATGATGTTGTGTCAACTAAAGATTTAGATAATTTAGGTTGTCATCATCAGTTTTCTCATGGATTGATGGTTATGATGACTGAGGGTAAGTCGTATGAAGAAATGATTCGTTTTATAGAAAATGATAGAACGAAGTATGCACGAAAATCTGAAGTAAAACAATTTCTACGTGAGTTAATTGAAAAGATTGATTAGGGAGAGGTGAGTAAAATCAAAGATGTTCTTTTGAAAGGAGAAAGAGATGTAAAGACGTATTCTGAAGAATGGATACTGGGAGAATACAATAGAATTTATAGACGATTTTGTTGGAATTTGAAAATTTATGCTCATGTAAAAAATGGTGCAGATGTTTATGTCTCTTCAAAAAAATGTTGTGAAGATTTGTATAATCGTTTGTATGCGGTTGGTCAAGTTACTCGTAGCTATTGTAGTAAGATTGAATCGAAAATTGAAAAAACGTATCATCGTTTTTTAGAAGATGGAGTGATTGTTGAAGATTAAAGAGTCAGTTTTACTGGCTTTTTTATTTTTGAAAGGAGAAAAAATGGTTTTGATTGTTTGTGAAAGGTCACGTTCACCATCTAATGAATGAGATCGAAAAAGAAAAAACATTATTTAAAAGAAAAAAAGAAAAAGGAGAAAAAATTAATGTTTAAAACTAATGAATTTAAGGCTTATGGTTCAATCCGTAAAACGAAAAAGGCGGGTGTTTGTGGAGTTATCCTTGCTTTTGCTATGATGGCTATTTTTGCTCAAGGAAATGCTTCTGCTGATGAGGTGAAGCCATCATCACCTGCAACTACACAAGTTGCAAAATCAGCTACTGAAGTTGTAAAACAAGAAACTCAAAAACCAGAAACAAAGGCAGAAGAAACAGTAAAACCTGTTGCGTCCCCTGACCTTGATTCTGCTGTTAAAAAAGCGCACGAAGTTGGTATTAAAACGACTGAAACTGAGAAAGTAGGTTACGATACTGAGGAACAAGCTAAGGCAGACGAAAAAGCGCAAGTTGATGAACTTGACAAGAAGATTGCTGAAAAAGAGCTGAATATCAAGGAAATTGAAACAGCTAAAGGTCAAAATAAGGAAATCGAAGCCGGAAATAAATTTGCTATGGAAAAAGCTGGTTTGAAACATACTGGTGATTATCCAAAGGATAAGAAATCTGTTGAAGGCTACAACGCAGGTGCCAAAAAAGAAAACGAAGTGAATGAAGCTAAGTTTAAGAAAGATAAATTGGCAGTTGAAGCAATTAAGGCTAAAAACAAAGCCATTATGGAAGCTAAAGGCTTGAAATTTACTGGTAACTATGCCCAAGACAAGAAAGCTGTTGATGAATGGAATAAAGCCAATGCAGGGAAAGTCATTTCGACTATCCAAACTGGTTTGACAGCTACATCAAGTACAACATTTGAAGCCATTTCAGGAGCTTCTAAAGCTGTTGCTCCTGATTATACAGCAAATGTCATTCAGGGTTATGCTCGTAACACTAATTTGGATGCTAACTTTAATAATGTGTTTTTGCTCGATGACAAGAGTGGAACAGCTAAAATCAAGGTTAAAAACACTTCTCACGGAGACGTTACTTTAACATTCAGTGGTATTACTCCATCAGCGGAATCAGGATTCATTCGTAGCTATGTAGCTCTCTGGGCTAGTGAAGATGGTGGTATCGGTTATGGTGTATTCATTTCTGCAGGTGCAGGAGCTGCTAACGGCGGAGGTGGTGTTGACGGTCAAGGTGGAGGAGGTGCCTCAGGCGCTTATCGAAACGACCGTCAAGGCTGGGTGAAAATGGTCACTGTTGGAGTGGAAACAGATGCGTCTGATGTGAGCGAAGTGACTATTAATGACGTAGATTCCAATCAAGTTATTGATGTTTCAAATCTTGATGGCGCTAAAGTGACAACTGGTGTAAACATTACACAGAGTGGTAATTCATTTACAGCGAATGATTCTGCACAAAGTCAAAGTACATCAGGGGTGCTTGATTCTAATGGTATTGGTTGGTCTTTTGCTAAAGGTCAAAAGATTAACTTTACATTCATTCATTCAAACACTTCTGACACCTCGTATTCTATTGTAGGTGGCGTATTTGGTCGTGCTTCCCAAAAAGAAGTAAAAGAAAAACCAATCTCTATCCAAGAATACACTGAGCCAAAATACCTTCCTAAACCGTATGTTTCAATCAAGCCTTATGTTCCTGTTCCTGAAGAAAAACAGTTGGAAGTTGAATATCATAAGGCTTACGTTAAGGAAAAGCCTGTAACTCCAGAAACTCCTAAAACCCCTGAACCTCCAAAACCACAAGAACCTAACAAACCAACTCTTCCAAACACTGGAACTGCAGCCAGCATGCTTCCATTGTTTGGGATTGTTTCAGGCATGCTTGGTTTAGTTGGCTTGAAGCGTAAAAATGAGGCAGAATAAAATAGTTTAGTGCGCTGTAAAAGGTGGTAGAGTAACAGGAACTACCACCTTTTTATCTTTTTGAAAAAAATGTAAATAGAAAAGGAAAATTAAAAAAATGGCAAAAATTAAAAAAATCCCTGTTGGGTTGGAAGCGATTGGTACAAAAGTTGTAGTAAATCCGAAGTATCGTGAAATTGTAAATGGAAATGGAGAAAACTTTGTTCCATTCCGTGAGTTTGAAGTTTCAGGTGATCAACAGAATAGTGTTACTATCCGTGTTTATGGACTTGGAAATTCTGATACCCCAAAAACAAAAGGTCTTACACTTGTAAAATCTGTTTCAGGATTGAACTTTGTGACTCGTTTGGTTGGTCGAAAAGAAGAAGTTCAGTTTGAAGCTACTGAATTACGTTTTGAAAAATAAGTATAGAAAGTAGGGAAAAGAAATAATGGCTTTTAATATTCGTAAGTTTAACAATGCAGAAATTCCTGTAAATGTAAAAGAAAAATTTGGTACGTTGACTTTTCTTGGTTTTGATGAAAACTGGAAGATGGTGGAAGGAAATCAAGTTGATTATCCTACGCATGCAGAAGTCTTTTCAAATAAAATGCAAGAAACTATTGCGGTCAAACTGGAAGAAGGGATTGTTATTGAAGAAATTCCTTTCATGTCAGAAGTTGAAATTGTTGGTGATGCCACAATTTGGATTTATGATTATGAAGATACGGTTTACCGTGGGAATAACAATGTATCTGAAATCAAGGCGCTTGCGTTTTCATTGCGTGCTGAAAGTGTTAAGCGTGTAGGTTCTGGTCAACCAAAACAAGAGCAGAAGCAGGATCAAAAACCTGAGCAAAAACAGGAACACAAGGGATAATTTTTAAAGGAGAGAGGATATGAGTTTACTTCCTACTTATCGTGGAATTAAGATTAAGCCTTATATGGTGAATCTAAGGTATTATATCTTTTCTTTTTTCTTTTTGTTGTTTAGTCCCTTGCTAGCTTTTTTTGTCTATTCAAATTTTGAGAAAATCAAGAATGTAGATATTTTTTTTATTGTTGTTTCGGTAGTTTTGCTGATATTGATAATTGGTGTAAGTGTCTATTTGACTTGGTTATCACAAGAAAGAGTAGCCTTCTTTCAGAAGATAGAAAGACTTGCTAAACTAGCTTTTTTTCTCAAGGAGAATGGATATGCATATACAAAAAAAGTTAAAACTGAATCAGGAACAGTCGATAAGGTTACATTTCCAACGGTTTATTTGAAACAGAATCGCTATGATTTGGAAGTTGCCTTTAAAATGGCTGGAAATAGATTTCAGGATAAGTTCAAGAAGATTGGTAGTGATTTAGAAACTACTTTCTTCATGGATTTTATGGAAGTTCAGGACGATATTAAGTTTAAGACCTATAAGATGGCTTATTCTGCTTTCTTGAATCGAATCAAGGTGATTGATGTGGAGTATTCTGATAAGGGGATTCAACTGATGAAAAACCTTTGGTGGAATCCTATTGATGATCCTCATTTGTTAGTTGTTGGTGGTACTGGTGGTGGTAAGACTGTACTATTAAGAACTTTGATTCGTGCATTGGCAAAAGTGGGTGTGGTTGATATAGGCGACCCAAAACAAGCTGATTTTGTGACAATGGCTGAACAGAAAGCTTTTGAAGGACGAATTTCTTATAAGGCAGAAGATATAGTAGCTATGATTGAAAGAGGAGTAGATATTATGTTCGCTCGATATGCCTATATTCGTCAAAAGCGTACTGAAAATGGGGACAAGGATTTGAAGAAGTTCTATGAGTATGGTCTTGAGCCTTATTTTATAGTCTGTGATGAATATAATGCTTTGTGTGCTATGCTTGATTTTCAAACTAGACAGCGCTTGGATAATGCTATGGGACAATTTTTGCTTCTTGGAAGGCAAGCTGGTTGCTTTGCGATAACTGCTATGCAGAAGCCTTCAAGAGAAGATTTAGGCTCAAAATTACAAGCGAATATCAATTTCCGAATTTCTGTTGGTCGATTGGACGAGGTTGGATATGATTTAACATTTGGAGAAGTCAATAGGAATAAGGAATTTAAGTATGTTAAATACTTGGGCGGTAAGCGAGTATATGGTCGAGGTTATGCCTGTGTGTATGGAGAAGTAGCAAGGGAGTTCTACTCACCATTACTTGAAAAGAAATTCTCTTTCTATGATGAATATGAGAAGATTGAGCGACGAGAAAATCCTTTCAACCCTTTGGAAAATCCGAATGCTGAATTATCAGAAGAAGAAAAAGAGAATCTTCAAGCTGAAATGGAAGCTCAAGAGGAATTGGAAAAAGGAGAAGTTAAGAAGGCTGATCCTGGGCTTGTTCAGGAGTTGATGTCTAGTAAACAAAAAGAAACTGGAAATGATTTAGTAAGAACGTTTGCGTTTTCTAAAGAAATTGGTGTGTCTGCTGGTTCAATGAGGAATTTAGTAGATAAGTTAGATGGTATTTTAGAATTTGAAAAGGAAGATAATGTAGTGTATTTGGACAAAGTTCAAAGAAATATTATAAAAGATTTGTTTGAATTGAAACAGAGCACAACTCAAAATTGGAGCGAGATTTTGGAGGATTTTCCTTTTGATGAATATTGATTTAGTTAGTTGTGAGGGGATTTCCCCCTCTTTTTTGGTTACTGTGCTAGTTGGTACAATCCAGCTTGCTAGTAGCTAGTAGCAGGAGCGAGGAAGCGAGTGCGACGAGCGACTGCGTGTACTAGCGTGTACTAGCAGGCTGGATTGTGCGAATTAACCCCCTATGACTAATAGGGGGGTAGAAGATGTGCGTAGAAGCATAAAGCCTTGATAATACTGACTTTTTGGCTTCAAAAAATGCAACACTATTGAAAAATGAGGAGAAATATGGAATTTGAGAATCTAAACAAGGTACAAAAGATGTACGCTTTTTCAGATCAAGAAATGTCTAACTATTTAGAAATAGATAGAGCAACATTTTATAGATGGAAAGAAGCTGGTGAGATTCCTGAGTCTTATGACTCAAAAGTGAATGCGTTGATAGCTTTTAAGGAAGGTGTGCGAGATAGTGGTTTTTCCTTGGAAGGGAAAGTTGACTATGTGAAGGTTACATTTAAAACGCAAGATTATATAGATGTGATAGCGAAGGTGTTGTGTCTGCAAAATAAGCCTTTTCTTGAAGAAGAAAAGGGTGGTTCAGGGTATGATACAAAATTTACTTTTCAGAATATCAATGTTTTCATTTCAAAGAAAAGGGAAGATATGGGCTGTATGATTGAATTAAAGGGTCAAGCATGCAGACAGTATGAGTGGTATTTTGAGAATGAGCAGAAGTCAAGCTGGCGAGATTTCTTTATTCGTTGTTTTGAGTATGAACGTGCTATTTCACAAGGTGAAGGGAAATTCATGAATATTCCTCGGCTTGATATAGCGCTGGACGAAAAATATAACGAAGATGGAAATTTTGAACTTGGAAAACTGGTTGACCTTTGGAATAGAGGTTTGGTTGAAAGTCGATTGACCATGAAGCAAATTGAAGATAATGGTCAATATGGGAAAGCAAAAACGATTTACTTTGGTTCTCGTCAGTCTGCTTATCATTTCTGTTTTTATCAAAAAGATATTGAGCAGGCAAAGAAGCTAAGTCTTGATATAGACTTGATTCATTCATCATTGAAATTCAAAAATCGTTATGAGGTGAGAATGTGTGATGATGTCGCTTTGGACTTTGTTAGAAAGTCATTGAATGAAAAAATTGATATGGCTAGACTTGCTGTTTGGGTGATTAACAGTAAGATAAAAGTTTTTGAAAGAATGAATGGAGATAAGGTTCTGAATCGTGAGTGGTATTCACTTCTAGGCGAAGTTGATAGAATTGGCTTTTCAACCTCACCTGTAGAAACTGGTTTCTTTGACAAACAGTATAGATGGCTGAATGAAAATGTTTCAGGTGTGACTGCTTTGATAAAAAAGTGGGAGAATATTACTGGTGATAATAAGCTAAAGAAGATTCTCTTTGATGGAGAAATAAGTGATAAAAATTGGAAAAAATTGGAGCAAGCGAGGGTAGCTTATGAGAAAAGTCTACAAGAAAGTAGGTACTGAGTCCATAGTAGTAAATAACAGTAACTTGGTATGTTTAACTGCTTGTGGGCTAAAATCAATTAGTCATTATTTGCCTTCATTTGAAGGAAATGAAAATTTGACTGTGATTCCCATAGAATATGAGCGATTGTTTTTGCCTTATTTTAGAGATTATGTGATTGACTGGTCAAGGATTTCTGATGAAGTGAATGCAATTCTTGATATGAAAAAGAAGGCAGGAGAGGGTACATGATATGAAAAATGAGAATAAAAAACCTGTTGGTAGTTTGTTGGCGCAGAAACTTTTAAAAACTGAAGATATTAGTTCAGAAGAAGAGTCTGCATTTTGTTTAGGTTTAGTGTTGGCTTCGCTTTTAGTTATACTACTTCTTACTATGCTTATAACACAATGGAGCCCTTTTGATTTATTTGTGGGTGTTTAGCTATGAGTAAGAAAAAAATTACTGATGATAAATTGAGGAAGTTAGTTTTTTTAATTCCTGCTCGGTATTTCTATGATGGAGTTGTGACAAGTGATAAAGCTATAAATTATCAAGATTATATAGATATTCAATGTCAAACCTATAGAAAGACTAAAAGTCGTAAAGACTGGCAAGAAGTAAAAAGATTGACGAAAGAATATGAGGAGTTTTTGGCAAACGAAGTAGATATTAAACGAAAGTTGCTGTTGTTTGGTTTGATGAAACGTGATCAGAAAGAAAGACAAAATATGTATTCGTTGCTGGTTAAGAGGTATCATTTAGAAAGATGGGTTTGAAATTGTGTAATGGAAAAGGATATTTGTAGAAGATGTGGTTGTAAGTGGAATACAGCCTGCGTTGATGAAATGTATGGTTCTTGCTGGTGGGTAGATAAAAACAGAACGCTGTGTAGCCACTGTTTTTATGGATTTAATGATGAATCTTGTCAGACAAAAGTTTATTACAGACCAGGGCATGATTGGCTTGAGAGAGATTGGGAATTTGCTTGGGAAATACTGACAAATTCAAAAAGTCATTGGGTATATGATATGGAACATGATGTGTTGTGTGTGGTTGGTTTAGGAGATCATATTGGAGCCGTTAGATTTATTGTAAGGAACTTTTATGGACTTAATCGCATTTATCGTGAGGAGATTCCTAAATGGCAAGAAATTATTGGGAATAATATGATTTTTTATAATGCAAAGGTCAATGATTCAAAACATTACGCTAGTTGTTTACCTAGGAAGTATAAAAAATGATTTTTCCAGAACGATTAAAACAACTTCGACAGAAAAAAAGGACTTATACAACAAGAAATAGCCGAATTACTGGGTGTAAAACGAAATACATATAGTGACTGGGAAAATGGAAAGACGGAACCCAACTTTGAAATGGTTTTAAAATTAGCTGATTTATTTGAGGTTTCGTTGGATTGGTTGTTTGGGAGAGATAAATGAAAGTAAAAAAACGTTCTCCTTCTTTTTGTTAAGGACAAGTTATATAAAAAAAAGAAAAATGAATGAAGAGGTAATTGAAATGGCATTACAAGGAAAAGATAAGCAAGTTATTGAATTGTCGAATGAACTTGCTAAAGAATTGAAATCAAAAGAATTTGATTTAGCGTGGAAGCATGCTGGTGAATTAAGTTCACTTCTTAAAAATGATGAAGAATTGCAACTACCGTATCAGGTTATTGAGTGTATTAAGAAAGACTTGTCTAGCTACTATGCAATGAATAAGGAATTGAACAAGGTAACAACTCGTGCCTTTGCGGTTGGTTCTAGTTTTGAGCGTTCAGCTTCAATTTAGTTGAAATGATGAAGGAAGTCAAGTTTGGCTTCCTTTTTTGTGGAAGGAGAAAAAATGAGTATTAAAGTTGTCTATGATAAATTTTCTGATGTGTGTAAGCATTACAGTTTCGGAAAAAAGTTGCTTGATGAACCTGAGAAGATTATTGAACGTTTAGATGAACATTTTGATGGTGTGGAGTTTGGACAATTTGATGGCTGCAATCCTGACAATGTGTATATCAATTCGTTTACAGAAGTTGATACTCAGGAAGCATTGATTGATTTTGCTGGTATTCTGAATCATGGAGAATATGAACAGTTAGTCAATGAAGATCGTTTATCTGCTTATGTAGAAGAACACGAAGAAGAAATTGCTAGTCGCTTAGGAGATTCCTATGTGTTTCTCGGTCATGAAGGCAATAGCTGGTACTTCTTGCAATAGAGAATGGCTGGTACTGCATGGCTTCAAAAGTATTATTTAAGAATCCAAAGAATGGAAGGCAGGCTTGGTTTAGCTTGCCTTTATATTTTGGAAGATTATCTCATATTGGTTTGACTGGCTCTTATGATGAACAGATTGAAATTGTTGATTATGAGGGTTCAGCATTTATTGGATATGTTCTATTTAGTGTTGCTGATTTGGAACAGTTAAATAGACAAGAAGAAGGCTGATTAAGGAAGGAGAAAAAATGGAATTAACAGCTTTATTTAGATACGGAAAATTTGTTAGACAAGTTTTGCTTCCATGTGAAAGTGAAGAAGTGGCTTATCGTTTTGGTTTTGAAGAAGGTGAAGAAATTCGGGTCACTATTGATTCGATTGAAGAATTGCCTGCTTTGAATTGCGAAGGCTTAACTTTAGATTTAGCGAATGAACTTGCTGAAAATTTAGAAGATGTAGATGAAGATTTGGTTCTATCATTTATTGAATCAAACAGTTCTGATCCAAAGTATTTGGCAAGTGCTGAATTTGATGATTGTAGTTTATATCCTGATGTTGATACGGATAGAGAATTAGGTGAATATCTTGTAGAGGAAGTTGGTGTAGAACTTTCTAAGGAAACATTGCTTCGTTATATTGACTATGAAAAGTATGGTCGTGATGTTCGTTTGGAAGAAGGTGGTAGCTTTGTAGACAAAGGTTACTTTGTATCAAGATGATAGCGAATATAAGAGTTTTGAATGAAGGCAATTTCGATTATCTTTGTGAGTTAGATATTATGAAGTTTAGCCGAGAACAGGTTCTTGAAAGAATGAATGAAAGAGGAATTGATAGAGATAGCTTTTTCATTTGTGGTATTACGGATTGGGAAGTTGATAAAATCATGTCGCTGGACGAAGTTTATTTACTTAAGAAGGCGGTATTGGAGTTGTATGATGGCGACGAGTTTATTGTGAAATTTCAATTACAACGTTATGTTCCTGTAACTCAAATTGCAACTACATATTATAGATTCTGTTCTAAAGATGAAGTTAAGACAATGGTTGAATTGACAAAAGAGTTAGATTATGAATCAGTTATCAATTATTTTTTTCAATGTGGAAGTTGGGTAATAGCTTTTCAGGGATTTGTGGATCAAGGAGAAATTTTAAATACTCCCCAAGGATTTTATAGAAAGGTTGTTCTTTAATTTTAAAAAAAAGGAAGGAAGAAAATTGAGGTAATCTATTTGAAATGATAAGAAAATTTAAAAAAAGAGAAAAAAATCAAGAAAGATTAAAGAAACTTTCTGATAAGAAGGTATACACTCCTAAGAAAATCAATCAAAAGAGTGCGAATCTAATTTTTGGCTCTTTGTTGATTGGTTTTGTGGTTTTTGTTGGTGTTGCTGGAGTTTTATCAATTAAGAATGTATCTAAAGTAGAGGAATTTGAAAAGAATCAGATTGCTAAGGTAGATAATAAGGAAATTGATAGACGGTTGGAGCAATTTTTGGATAGCTATGTAAGCTATTATTTCACTTATAAGGCAGGTGAGAAGGATAGTGAAGAAAACGCAAAGCGTTTGAGTGAATTCTATGGAACACCGCCTAGCGTTAAAAATCAAGGACAATCAAAACAAGATATGTCTATCGTGAGTGGTCGTTTGCTGATGGCGAAAGATGGAGTTGCAGTTTATGCGGTGACTTATGATACAAAGGTTGATAATAAGGTTCAACGTGTATCAATTGAGTTTTCAATCCCATACGTTGAAAAAGACGGTCGCTATTATGTTGATGGTTTGCCTTGGTTTGCTCCTGTTACAGATTTTAAGAGTCAGGACGTTGACAAAGAAAAGCAATTGGTTTTGACAGCAAATGATGGTCTGAGTGAAAATGACAGAAAAGATTTGGTTGCTTTTATTGAATTGTTTTTCAAGAATTATACAAGCAGTCAATCAAATCTTGACTTGATCTCAAAAAATATCAAAACAATTGGTGGAGCAACTGTTAAAAGTATTGACTATACCTATTTTGTAAAAGGTAGTGATAAGACACTAGCTTATGTGCAAGTTACTTTTGATGTTTTGGGTACAAGTCATAGTGAGAATTTTTCTTTCGAGTTAAGGAAAGATAAAGATAGTTATTTTGTAGATAAAATGGAGCATCAGATTCCATTTGATTATGCGAAGAAGGATAAAAAAGAAAATTAAGGAGAATGAGATAAATGAGTTTTTTTCAGTATTTAGTTGATAAGTTAGGTGTTCCTGTGATTGGATTTTATGTTCTTAACAAATCGCTTAAGGCTTGGCGAGAAGGAAAGACTTGGGGGATTTTTGTAGCCATTTTGACTGGTTCTTTTATTTTATGGTTCTTGTTAAGTCCAGAAAATGTTTTGAAATCTCCAGCGTCTTTATTTAATAAGTTTTTAGAATTGTGGAAGTGAAAAAAATGGAAAAAGAAGAGAGACAATTATTTTCGTATAAGCGTGGTTTTGACCAGCCTATATTCGTAAAAGAATTATCGGATAATTTTAGTTTACCTTTTGCGGTTGAGATGTCGACTTTATTATACTTTATCTTTTTTACTCCAATTTTCTTTTTTCTCTTGATGTCAGTAGGTTTTATTGAGTGGGGATGGTGCTTAGTTGTTAGTTCTGCTTTAGGCTGGCAATTGGGGAAAATTCTGACTAATAATAAAATCGATGGTAAAACGATAGTGATTTATCTTCGTGATTACATTTTTTATTTTTGGCATTATGGGAGATACGGTAAAAAGTATTATATAAATAAAGGTAAACAATATGTAAAAATAGAAAGGATTTATCGTGGAAATTACGAGTAATTACTGGGACTTTGCGGATAGTTTGATATTACGTAAAAATGGTGGTGTTTTTGCAGTCTTTGAAGTTCCTAGTGAGGTTTTGGTTACGATAGACAAGAGGGGACGTGAGCGGTTTAAACAAACCGCTTTTTCAGCTTTTAGTCAAATATCGGTCTATGGTGACTTTGAATTGCATACGATTCCTATTCCAATAGATTTGTATGAGCGATTTGAACTCTTGCGCCAAGATATTGACCAAGATAGTGGTACAGCGCCTTTAGCAAACTTGATGATGGATAGTCTGCAAGAAAAGATTGAGGATGAGATAGAGTTTTTGTTTGAGTACAAGCATTATATCTCTGTTCCATTGAAATCAAATAATATCAGTCCAGACCTAGTTTCGACTTTGAAAGACAGCATGTCTTTCTACAAAAAAGAAACGTTGAAGTTGCTTGGACTGGGTGAATTACCTCCTTTAAATTGGTATGAGGATTGGCAATTAAAAAAGAATGCTTTAAAAAGTGCCTTGCATCAATTGAGAGTTCGTGAAGTTGAAAAAACGGAGTTGGAGTTTTTAGCTCGTTTGCAGTTCTTACGAGGTCAATTTTATGACAAGGAAACAGAAGTAGATGCAATTAAGAATTGTATCGATAATATCGATGATACAAATATCTATTTTGAGAATCACAAAGTGTTACGCCTGGAGAATAAAGATGATGATAATTTGGTCGCTTGTTTTCCAATTGTGGACTATCCTCAAAATGTATCTTCGATTCATTTACAAGAAGAATTGCAGTTGCTAGATTTTCCTGTAGAAAGTATCTATAAAGTTGCGTTCTCGGCAGATAAGGGTGTTTCTTCTTCTAAAAAGAAAGCAAGAAACAAACGTAAAAATTTGGGGAATGTGGTTGCTGAAATTGAGGAAGATGGCGATATTCAACGTTTAGAAGTGTTAGAAGCTCATCAAATGTTGGTTGATTATCAAGAAAAGGTTGAAAGTAAAGAAAAAATGGTTGAATTTCTCCATTTCTTGGTTGTGACTGGCGATGATGAGGATGAGATTGAGGAAAGATATGATATTTTAAGTAAGCTCATAGCTAACTTAGGAGGTTCTCTTGCAAGAGGTTATGCTGATAGATTGTATCTTTTTTACAAAGGTCGCTTTACAGAATTGTTGGATAAAAAGCGTGAAAGTTATGTGCAATATACTTCCTTGGAAGGTTTCTGTCAGAATATGTTTTTTGTCACGAAAGAAGTAGGAAACAAGGTTGGCTTCCCCATTGGTCGAATAGATAATGAGATTGCGAGCTGGGGAGGTGACTTTGAGGCAGCTTTACAAGCAAGTAATCGTCTAGTCTTTTCAAACTTGCTTCAGGCGAATAAAATGGGGATTAAGGATAAGATTACTAATAATCCTCATGTTGCTATTACTGGAGCGACTGGAAATGGAAAATCGTATCTAACAAAATTGTTGTTTACCTTGAATAGTTTCTTGAAAATCAAGTCTGTTTATATTGACCCTAAAGCGGAAATGCGAAGTCAGTATATGAAGATTTTGAAGGAGTATGAGGAACAGAATATTTATGAAGAAGTTCAGGAGTATATCAAATCAATTCACTTTGTAACCTTGGATATGAAGGAAGATAGAAATATTGGAGTGCTAGATCCATTTGCTTATATTGACGAAAAGACAACGTTGACAGAAATTGCTTCAGTTCTGATCTCAACCGTGTTAGACAAAGAGGATTCTAAGAAATTGAAATCTTACTTGTTGGAAAATATTGATAAGGTTTGGGATAGGAAACAAAATGGAGAAACGGTTGGAATGTTACATCTGTTTAAGACTTTTGAAGAAGAAAAAGACGAAGATGTAGTACGAATTGGTCGTTATTTGTCAAAAATGGGCGAAAACACCTTGTTGAAACTGTGCTTCTCTGATGGCTCTAATAAGTCTTTGCAGTCGGACAATAAGATTACGATTTTTGAAATCGCTGGCTTGGATATGCCTAAGACTTCTAAGTATGAGGATATGACAGATACTCAATTACGAAGTCTTGCGGTTATGTACGGTTTAACGTTTTTCTGTGCTGATTTTGGAGAAAGAGATAGAACACAAGAAACCTTGTTGTATGTGGACGAGGCTTGGCAAATTTTGTTGACTCCTAGCGGTCGTCAATTGCTGGCGAGAATCAAGCGTACAGGTCGTTCGTTTAATAATTTCTTAGTGTTGGTAACTCAGTCTGTAAAAGATGTTTCAACTGAAGATGATGGTACTGGTTTTGGTACAGTCTTTGCCTTTTCAGAAGATAGTGAGACTTCTTCGATTTTGGAACATCTTAAAATCAAAGAAGATGATTTGTCTAAGGCATGGGTTGAAAATCAGACGATGGGTCAATGTATCTTCTCTGACGTTTTTGGTCGAAGAGAAAGAATTACAGTGGATGGTACGATATATGATTCGATAACTCCATTGTATGCGACGGTTACAACGAATCTGAAGTCTACAGCTTAGTAAAGGAGAAAAGATGAAGAAGAAACTAGCTCTGTTTGTTTTTTTACTCTCTATTTTCTTTCCTTTGTTGGCTTTCGCAGATATAGGAACAGTTTCGCTTCCGAATGGTACGCTGTCTGAAACTCCAGCTTTTGTAAGGGAAAAATCTTCTTCGACAAGCTCATCTAGTTCTAGTGATGGCTTAACGCTCCCCAATAGCGGTAATACAGGTGCAAGTTCTAGTATTGTTAAGCCTAGTCCATCTGAAAATAAAGACCCTTTAGAAAAAATTGCTGATGATACATTGAGAAGAAGTTCGGATGTTGTCGGTGCAAATGCCAATCAAGGTGTTGCTGATAGTGTCAAGGAAACTCAAAGGAAGCAAGAAGAAGAAAAGAAAAAGAAGGAAGAGGAAGAAAAAGCCAATACAAAATTAAGTTATGCCAATTTCAAGACAAAAATGAAACGCTTGACCAGCTATGTCTATTTTGACAAAGGTCTATTTGGTCTTGGTGAGGTCGGAAATTATTGGATAAATAAAGTCGTTCAAGCTATTTTCTGGTTCTCTAAATTCTTGTTTGGAATCATTGTAAGTCTAGTATCTGCAGTTGAAAAAATGACGGATGTATCGCCTTTCTTGAACAAGGTTGTAGAAATGGCAAGTGCTGTTTTCTCTGTTTTGTTTGGAGCAACGACAAAATATATCGCAGGTGTTTTTATGGCTGTATATATTCTGTCTGTATGGGTCAAAGGCGGACAAGTTTTCAAAACAGCTTTGAAACTTGGCTTGGTCTTTGCGGTTGTTGGTGGTTTTTTCACTAAAATTTCAATCAATGGTAGTCCTGAGCGCTATCTTCCTATTCATCTATATAATGTCACGGATGAGATTACAAGAGAATTTCAGACGGAGATTGTAAAAAAGGTGGGGACTGTAGATGCTTCTATGGCTGAAAGCTATTTTAACTCAACGATTATTCCTGCCTATAAAAACATGAACTCTAAAAAAGATAGTGAGGGAAATTATTATCTTTCGGAGCAGGATTTTCAAGATTTGACCAACTATCAGGAAGGGAAAGGAAATTTCAAGTTATCAGATAAAGAAATCAAAGCCCTGACCAAAAAGAATGACAAAAACGAAACAGAAGATGTCAAAGGTCAAAATTTGGTTGATGAATGGTCTGATAAGTTCACTTATGCTTTTACCTCGATTTTTGATGTTGTTGTAGTCGGTATTGTGTATCTTTCAATGGGTCTAGGTCGAGTAGTTATTTTGCTTTCCTATGCTGTACTGTTATTGATTTTACCATTTGCTTTAATTTTGAGCCTGTTCCCACAATTTAGTCATTATTTTGGTGGCATTTCTAAAAAAGGTATCTCCTTCCTGTTGATTTCGTCTGCTATCAGTCTAGCAAGTGTCATTGTTCCAATCATCTATGGGAATATGTCAAGTTACATAGAAGATTTTGGCGGAGGACCTGGTCTTGTAGCAACGTTTTTGAAATGTATTGTGATTTACTGGTTATTTAGGAATAGAGACAACCTGCTATCCTTTATGAACGGTAAGGGGAATCCTCTTTCCAGTTTGACAAGAGGTCGACTAGGTCGTCTAGGAAATGGGATGAACTTGCAAAGGGTGAAAACAATGGCGACGAAGGTTGGAGATAGAGTTCCTAACCGAGTCAAATCCTTGGCAAGAATCACCAAAAACAATGCTCAGAGATGGGTTGATGACAAAGCAAAACCCTTGAAAAATTGGAATGAAAATCGCTTGGA
>ERZ773076.371-NODE-371-length-23597-cov-5.949834_pt1 | contig 23597 bp, 19 predicted proteins | sample MGYA00580613_ERZ773076 | MGnify/ENA primary metagenome ERZ773076 (study PRJEB29015, sample SAMEA2738005) | human oral metagenome | biome: human oral; feature: human-associated habitat; material: dental | place: China | collected 2057 ...
ATTGCTGGGTCGTGAAGCTTACGAACACTGGTCTTACCAACACCTGTCCGAATGGGCGAAACGCCTGCGTTGGCCGCTGATGTGCTTCGTAGCAGTTGCCTTCTGGAACATGATCGGTGCCGGCGTATTCGGCTTCCTGATTAACCCGCCGATTTCCCTGTTCTACATCCAAGGCCTGAACACTACCGCAGTTCACGCACACGCAGCCTTGTTTGGTGTGTACGGCTTCTTGGCACTGGGCTTCGTATTGCTGGTTGCCCGCTACCTGAAACCAAACGCAAAATTCGACGACAAACTCATGACTTGGGGCTTCTGGCTGCTCAACGGCGGCTTGGTCGGCATGATCGCCATCAGCCTGCTGCCTGTCGGCGCCATTCAAGCATACGCCTCCATCACTCATGGTCTGTGGTATGCCCGTAGCGAAGAATTCCTGCAAATGGAAATCCTCGACACCCTGCGCTGGGTACGCACAGCAGCCGACTTGATCTTCATCGGCGGTGCAGTCTGCGTAGCCATCCAAGCAACCAAAATCGTATTCAGCCGCGATAAATAAATCCTAGCTTGAATACCATGGAAAAGGTCGTCTGAAATTTTCAGACGACCTTTTTTGATGCCTGCCTACTTTCATTTCAGCAACAGCCCTCCCCGTTTAACCGCCCCCTTCTTTGCCCACCTATCCCTACCCTACCCCCCGCCCTCCTCCAACAAATTGAATCCCTCTCCATCCCAAGACAACCTCCCGCCCTGTTTTCCCTATTTTTCAGACGACCCTAATATCGTTTAGAAAACAAGGTCGTCTGAAACTGGAAACAGACAAAGCACAGACAACAAAAAACCGCCCATCAAAGCGCGGTCGGTTTTAAAACGGTTTTTACCGAAACGGAAAGCGAAGGGCTTTTCAGACGACCTCTGAACATTTAGGGTCGTCTGAAAACTTATTAATAACGGAGATAGTCGGGATGGAAAGAGCAACCTGAATAGCGGATAGTGCATTTATACGATTCACCCTCTTCACAGGAAGCAATTGCTTTTCTTTCTGCCTCCTCTAACGTAGGTGCGCCCTGCCCTGAAGAACTTCCACTACCTTTTACTCCTCCAATTGCAAGAGCACCACAACCGTTACGATATTCAACCACCCTATGACACCCCTTTCCACTTCTGGCAATTGGATTTTGACCTCCACCATCTTTAATACAATTTTCTAAAGCTTCTTGATTGGCAGAACGAAATCCTTTGGTATTATTTTCAGAATAGCCAACAGCTCTATTTGCTGCATTGTAATAAATCGCTCCCCAACGGTTCGGCACTTTATACACCCGTCGAGAAGACGAACTGCCACCTCCCCAACCGCACGCGCTGCCATCGACAGTTTGGCAATAACCGTCAGTCGGATTCCCTCCCAAAGGGTTGCCCAAGACGGTAAAACTATTCAAAGCCAACAACATCAAAAATATCTTCTTCATCTTTATACCTCTTAATCTTTTCCGCTATTCGTTTCTCTCAAAACCCTGCCGCATAACTTCACATCGCTTTCGACCCTATCGCTGCAAAATAAGTTTTCAGACGACCTCTGAACACTTAGGGGTCGTCTGAAAAAACAAATCAATCAGTAACGGTAATCAGGATGTCGCGAACAGCCAGAGTAACGGATAGTACATTTAAATGATTGCCCTGCCTCACATGCAGAAATCGCTTTTTGTTCCGCATCAGACAATAATGTAGCGTTTTTTGCCGCAGCCCTATATTTTTCGCCACTGCTGCCTAATGCGATCGCTCCACACCTATTCTGAAATTCAGTCATTAAGCTACAGCCTTCCCCATTGCGATCCAATGGATTCTTACCACCTCCTGCCTTAATGCAATTTGCCAATGCCTCTTTATTGGCTGAACGATAGCCTGAGGTATTGTTTTCAGAATAACCTATTGCTTGGTTCGCAGCATTATAATAAATGGCTCCCCAACGACTGGGAATATTGATAACCCGACGCGCCTGTCCTCCTGACTGGTTATTACCGCTACACCCCGCCAAGTCCGGTCTTTGAATACAAGGATTCATCACAGGATCGTTAATCGCATTCAATCCGTCGGCTAAAACAAAGGGACTAACCTGCATTGCCAACAACGTTAAAAATATCTTCTTCATCTTTATACCTCTTAATCTTTTCCGCTATTCGTTTCTCTCAAAACCCTGCCGCATAACTTCGCGTCACTTTCGACCCTATCGCTGCAAAATAAGTTTTCAGACGACCTCTGAATATTTAGGGGTCGTCTGAAAATTCATTTAGTAACGGAGATAGTCGGGATGGCGGGAACAGCCTGCATAGCGGATAACACATTCATCGGAATGTTTACTACATCCTTTTAACGCAAGTTCTTTAGCAATTTCCACATCATCATTTCCAACAATACCAAACCCTCCTTTACCTTCTTCTTTACCGCCTATTGCAATAGCCGCACAGGTATTACGGTATTCATGTTTCAATCTACACCCTTTCCCATCACGGGCAATCGGATTTTTACCTCCCCCAGCCTTAATACAACTTTCCAAAGCCTCTTTGTTAGCAGATTGGTAACCTTTAGTATTGTTTTCAGAATAACCAACAGCTCGATTGGCTGGATTAAAATAAATCGCTCCCCAACGATTAGGAATATTGATAACCCGACGTGCCTGCCCTCCTGACTGATTATTACCGCTACACCCCGCCAAGTCCGGTCTTTGAATACAAGGATTCATTACAGGATCGTTAATCGCATTCAATCCGTCGGCTAAAACAAAGGGGCTAATCTGCATTGCCAACAACATCAAAAATATCTTCTTCATCTTTATACCTCTTAATCTTTTCCGCTATTCGTTTCTCTCAAAACCCTGCCGAATAAACCGGCATCGCTTTCGACCCCATCGCTGCAAAATAAGTTTTCAGACGACCTCTGAATATTTAGGGTCGTCTGAAAAAATCATTCTGCTTTAGTAACGAGGGTCAACAGAACACCCTGCATAACGAATAGAACATTTAAAATCCCGTCCTTTTTCGCAAGCTGCAATCGCTCTTTGTTTAGCTTTTTCTACCGAAGAATCACTTTCTACTGCTGCACGCCCTTTTCCGACCACTCCACCGATTGCAATCGCCCCACAGGCATTACGGTACTCGGTCATTAAATGACAACCTTGCCCCTTATGAGATACTGGATTCTTACCACCACCAGCATCGATACAACTTGCTAACGCTTCCTCTCTAGCTGATTCATAACTCTTAGTATTGTTCTCTGAATATCCAACCGCTTGATTTGCAGCATTGTAATAAATCGCTCCCCAACGATTAGGGATATTAATCACATTAGGTTGCGAAGAACCCTTTCTTCCCCAACCGCACGCGCTGCCGTCGACAGTTTGGCAATAACCGTCAGTCGGATTCCCTCCCAAAGGGTTGCCCAAGACGGTAAAACTATTCAAAGCCAACAACATCAAAAACATCTTCTTCATCTTTATACCTCTTAATCTTTTCCGCTATTCGTTTCTCTCAAAACCCTGCCGCATAACTCGGCATCGCTTTCGACCCTATCGCTGCAAAATAAGTTTTCAGACGACCTCTGAATATTTGGGGTCGTCTGAAAATTCATTTAGTAACGAAGGTAGTCGGGATGGCGGGAACAGCCTGAATAGCGGATGGTACACTTGTGCGTCGTGAAATTACTACATTTAGCGATAGCTTCTTCCTCTGCTCTTTTTAAAGAAGAATCACTATGTCCAGCAGCACCACCATCTCCAACTACACCTCCTATGGCAATAGCACTACAAGAATTACGATTTTGGGTCATCAGATCGCACCCTTTCCCGTTACGTCCAATTGGATTCTTACCCCCACCTGCCTTGATACAATTTGCTAAAGCCTCTCGTCTTGCAAATTCTTCACCCTTGGTATTATTTTCAGAATACCCGATAGCCAAATTAGCACTATTTAAATAAATAGCACCCCATCTATCAGGAATGTTAATAACCCGTTTTTCTTGCCCCATCGGTCGGTTGTTACCCGCACATCCCGGCAAATCGGGATGATAGACACAAGGATTGCTCATTTCGTTTGCGTTAGCGAAACTGCTTAAAATCATGGCAGCGAATAATATATGCTTCATCGGTTTATTCCTTATTTTTGAACATCAATCATATTCTTACTTTACCCTGTTCCCCAAACAACCCAGTCAAAATCAGACGGGCTGTTCCCATTTTATAGTCTATCGTTACACAATAAAGCTTCAGACGACCCCTAAGCCTTCAAGGGTCGTCTGAAAAAACAAATCAATCAACAATGCTGCCGTATTGCTTTGTGAAGCTTACAAAACGCCTTGATGGGCGGTATCGTGTCCCAAAGCGGTCAGGAATTGCGACATGCTGTACGTTTCGCCTGAAGCGGCAAACTTGAACGCATCTACGGTATCGCCGCTATCTGAGGAGTGGACGGCATCCAAGACGGTCAGGGTGTCGTCGCTGCCTTTGAGTTTGACCACCCAGTTCTCTTTGTTGTTTCCTGCTTTATTGATTTCCAAATCAATGTCTTTCAGCGTCAGATTGCCTGAGAACAATACGGTATTGTCCTCGCCGCTTGCGTTCAGTGACAATTTGTCATGCCCGCTGCCTTTGCCGAAGGTAATCGTATTGGCATAGCTGCCGCCGGAAATGGTGTCATTGCCTGCGCCGGCATCAATGGTGCTGTCGTGTCCGACTTTGACGGTGTCGTCGCCGCTGCCGCCGATAAAGGTGGTTTTACCGCCGTAGTTGCCTGAAACGCTGACGGTATCGCCGTTGTCGGTGCCGTGAATAATGCGGTTGGAACCTTCGTACAGTCGTTGGTCAAAGGTATCGCTGTTGTCATTCAGGTATTGAATGATCGTGCCGTCTTTGCGGACATGGGATACTTTCAAACCGAAATGTTCGATGATTTGTTCCGTGCTGTATGTGCCGTTGTCGAATTGGAACTCGGATATGGCGCCTTGCGAACCCATTTGGTTTTTAATCGTCAATACGTCATTGCTGCCTTTGATGGAAACGGTCCATGTGTTGCCGTTCAGACGGGGGTTGATGGTGTAGTCAAACGGATCGGGCGTGTAGTCGATGCCGGTTTTGTCGTAGCCTTGGGTAACGGAAATGCTTAAGTCATCCAGTGTCAAACCGCCGGTAAATTTTACGGCGTTGCTGATGGAGGTAGGATTGAATTCTTCGTCGATATCGAAACCGAAGTCGAAAATGGTGTCGTGTCCGTATCCTTTGCCGAAGACATAGGTATCGCGCCCGTCTCCGCCTTCCAGATAATCGTCGCCTGCGCCGCCGTCGAGGTAATCGGCACCAACCCGCGCATATATTTTGTCATTGCCGTTGCCACCGTACAGTTTGTCGTCTGAAGACCATTCGTTGCCCCAGTAGGTCGTGCCTTCGTCTCGGATAATGTCGTCGCCGTCCATGCCGTAAATCACGTCCCTGCCGTCTGTGCCGGAACTTAATTCGTCATTAAACTTGCTGCCGACAATCACATCGTCGTTCGGTGTGCCTTCATTTTTGATGCCTTGGTCGGCTTTTCCGATGTTGACGGCTTTGAGCAGGGTCTCGACCGTATAGTTTTCGCCGAGGAATTGGAATTGGTTGATGGAAATATGTCCTTTGGCGTCAACTTGGTTTTGAATGGTTGCCGAGCCGTTGTCGGATGTGATTTCCCAGTTTTTGCTGCCGTCGGCATTGTCGATGACGTTTACTTTGATGTCGCTGACACGGAGGTCGTCTGAAAACTTCAGGGTATTGTTGCCTTGATTGTCTATAATCGTATCGTCGCTGCCGTAAATATAGGTGTCGTTGCCTGTTCCGCCTTTCAACATATCTTTGCCTGCTCCTCCGATTAAAGTGTCGTCGCCTGCGTCGCCGTTGATGGTGTCGTTGCCATCGCCGCCGTCCAAATAGTCATTGCCGTCGCCGCCGTTAATGTTGTCGTTGCCGCCCATGCCGTAAACGGTATCGTTGCCGCGGCCGCTATTGAGTCGGTTGTGTCCGTCGTTGCCGGTCAGGGTGTTATTGCTGTTGTTGCCTGCCGCGTAGATATTGGCGTTGCCGGTCAGGGTAACGTTTTCAACGTGGGTTGAGGCGGTATAAGAAACGCTGCTGATCACGGTATCATTGCCTTCGCCGCTATTCTCAACGACAACATCTTTTGCGTTATCCACATAGTAGGTATCGTCTCCGATGCCGCCGCGCATCGTGTCCGCGCCTGCTTTGCCGTCGATGACGTCGTTGCCGACAGTGCCGTTCAGCGCGTCGTTTCCTTCCGTGCCTTCAATACGTTCGCCTGCATTGTCGCGTATTTCTACTTGCGCTTGAGTGGCTTTGATGAATTGGTTGAGGTTTAATGTGCCGTTTGCGAAAACAAACCGTTGGACGGAAGGCATATTGCTGCCTTCTTGGTATTGATTGGAAATGGTCAGGACGGATTGGGTGTGTTTCACTGCGATACGCCAGTCCTGTCCGCCTTCTGCATTGCGCACGGCGGTAACCGTCAGATCGTCTGCGCTGAGACCGTCTAAAAAGCGGATGCTGTTGCTGCCTTGGCGGTCGATTACTGTGTCTTTGCCGCTTTTTTCGCCGAACAAATAGGTATCGTTGCCTTCACCCCCTTGCAATACGTCGTTTCCTGCCGCGCCGTCTAGGATATCGTTGCCTTCATCGCCGAACAGTTGGTCGTCGCCTTCTCCCCCGTTGATGTTGTCGTGACCTGCGCCCCCGTAAACCGTATCATTGCCGCGCCCGCTATACAGGCGGTTGTTGCCGCTGTTGCCGACCAATACGTTGTCTGAATTGTTGCCCGCACCATAAATATTATCCGAACCGGTCAAAACCAAGTTTTCGACATTGTTCGGCAAGGTGTAGCTGACATTGCTATAAACGGTATCCTGTCCTTCATTTGCCTTTTCCACAATGTTGTCTGCGGTATGGGTGGCATAATAGACATCATTGCCCTTGGTTCCTTGAAAAACCTTGGGTTCGGACGACCTTTCCAAAGATGCGGAGTGTGCGGCGGCTTCTTCAGAAACGATTGCGCGAAAGACTTGTTTTGTATCCATGATATTATTTTTTCCGTGAGCTGACGGTTGCCTATCCGGGGAGATGGGATAAATAACCAGATTGGGGGGATCGTAATTTATTGATTGAATCGTTACACGCAGTCGAACTGCGTGGCTTCCTTAGACTGCTTTATCCTCAACAAGTTCTAACTCTTTCTCAAAACATTATTTAATCGGAATTTATATTTCAATTGATTAATTTGTTTATCATTTATGCCAAATTGAATTCAAATCAAGATTAAGCGTTGGGCAACGCCGTACTGCACCAATCCAATCCGCTATAAAACAAAAAGGTCGTCTGAAAACCACTTTTCATGGTTTTCAGACGACCTTTTATTTACAACGGGAAATTACAGCGAACGGGCAACTTCGACGATGTCGAAGCATTCCAGTTGGTCTCCTTCCATAATTTCGTTGTAGCCTTTGATCATCAAGCCGCACTCGAAGCCCATGCGGACTTCTTTGACGTCGTCTTTGTAGCGTTTCAAAGAAGACAGTTCGCCGGTGTGGATGACCACGTTGTTGCGGATGAGGCGGATATGGGAATCGCGTTTGACCACGCCGTCGGTAACCATACAGCCTGCGATGTTGCCGACTTTGGATACGCTGATGACCTGACGGATTTCGACCATACCGGTAACCTGCTCTTTCTCTTCCGGCGCCAGCATGCCGCTCATGGCTGCTTTGACGTCGTCGATGGCATCGTAAATGATGTTGTAGTAGCGGATTTCCACGTTTTCATTTTCGGCAAGTTTGCGCGAAGAAGCGTCTGCGCGCACGTTAAAGCCGATGATGAACGCTCCAGAAGCGATGGCAAGGTTGACGTCCGATTCGGTAATACCGCCCACGCCGCTGTGCAATACGTTCACTTTCACTTCGTCGGTGGACAGTTTTTTCAGGCTGCCCGCCAAAGCTTCGTAAGAACCTTGTACGTCTGCTTTGATGATGACCGACAAGGATTGGGCTTGGTTTTCGCCCATGTTGTTGAACATATTTTCCAGCTTCGCCGCCTGCTGTTTGGCAAGGCGCACGTCGCGGTATTTGCCTTGGCGGAAGAGCGCGATTTCGCGGGCTTTTTTCTCGTCCGCCAACACCATCGCGTCTTCACCGGCATTCGGTACGTCGGACAAGCCGAGGATTTCGACCGGAATAGACGGGCCGGCTTCGTTGACGGCTTTACCGTTTTCATCGACCATCGCGCGGATTTTACCGAACGCGGTGCCGGCAAGCAGCATATCGCCTTTTTTCAGCGTACCGCTTTGCACCAAGAGGGTGGCGACCGCGCCGCGTCCTTTGTCCAGACGGGCTTCGACGATGATGCCTTTCGCGGGCGCATCGACAGGGGCAGTCAGTTCCAACACCTCGGCTTCGAGCAATACGGCTTCGAGCAATGCGTCGATATTGATGCCTTTTTTGGCGGAAACGTCGATAAATTGCACATCGCCGCCCCATTCATCAGGCACGACTTCGTGCGCGGTCAACTCTTGGCGGATGCGCTCGGGGTTGGCAGCTTCTTTATCGATTTTGTTGACGGCAACCACCATAGGTACGCCCGCTGCTTTAGCGTGGGCAATGGCTTCGATGGTCTGCGGCATCACGCCGTCGTCGGCGGCAACCACGAGAATCACGATGTCGGTTGCTTTCGCACCACGCGCACGCATGGCGGTAAACGCTTCGTGACCCGGGGTATCTAAGAAGGTAATCACGCCGCGCGGGGTTTCAACGTGGTATGCGCCGATGTGCTGGGTAATGCCGCCCGCTTCGCCTTGTACCACTTTGGCGCGGCGGATGTAGTCCAGCAGGGAAGTTTTACCGTGGTCGACGTGACCCATGACGGTAACGACCGGCGGACGCGGCAATGCTTCGGCTTCCACAGCTTCCACGCCTTCATCCAAGAATGCTTCGGGATCGTCGGCGGCGGCAGGTTTGCCGATATGACCGAGTTCTTCCACCACAATCAGGGCGGTGTCTTGGTCGATGGATTGGTTGATGGTAACCATCATGCCCATTTTCATCAGGGCTTTGACCACTTCCACGCCTTTGACTGCCATTTTGTGCGCCAAATCGGCAACGGTAATGGTTTCGGGAACCAAGACTTCGTGAACGACAGGTTCGGTCGGTGCTTGGAAGGCGTGTTGGTTCGGCTCGAGTTTGAGTTTCTTGCCTTTTTTACCGCTGCGTACGCGCTCGTCGTCGCCGTTGCGCGCATTGCGGTCGCGTCCGCCTTTACCGCCTTTACCTTTAGCGTTGCGGCCTTGGTTGTCATCGTCGCGGTTGTGGCGGTCTTCTTTTTTCGAACGGGCAGGATTGGCGGCTTTGCCTTCTGCGGGCGCGGCTTTGGCTTTTTCGGCAGGCTTGCGCTGCTCGGCAGCTTTGGCTTCGGCTGAGGGCTTGGCTTGCTGATCCGCCTGTTGTTTCATGGCTTCGCGGCGCGCCTGACGCTCTTGTTTTTCTTTCAACAAGGCTTCTTGATGGGCGCGTAAAGCGGCGGCGCGGCGTGCTTCTTCGTCGCGTTGCGCTTGCTCTTCCGCGCTGACCACAGGTTGCGGAGCCGCTGGAGCAGCGGGTTTGGCTGCTTTTTTCGCGTCTTTGCCTTTATTGCCTTTGTCTTGTTTAGGCTTGGCTTTGCCTTCGGCAGGTTTTTCAGACGACCTTTGGGCAGGTTTGTCTTCAGCCTGAACTGCTTGTGCAGCAGGTTCTGCCGGTTTGTCGTCGGCTTTGCTTTCAGCTGCTTTCACTTCGGCAGGTTTTTCAGCCGCTTCAACAGGTTTCGCTTCTTCCGCTTTGATTTTCGGCTCGGCTTTTGCTGCTTTGGCAGCTTTCAGCTTCGCAGCTTCCGCTTCGGCTTTCGCACGCGCTTCGGCACGGGCGGCGGCCTCAGCTTCGGCTTTCGCCTGTTCTGCGGCTTGGTCTTTCGCTTCAACCTGCTCGGCTTTTTGCGCTTCAGCTACTGCTTTGGCTTTAGCTTCGGCGGCAAGCTCTTCCGGCGAAGGAATCGTTACGGAACGGCCACGTTTGCGTTCGACTTTGACGCCGCTGACAGTGCTGACTTCGGTTTTTTTGCGGCGGATGCTGATGGTTCCGCCGTCATTGCCGTTTTTCTTTTTCAGATAGGCGTTCAGCAGTTGTTTGTCGTCCAGCGTCAGGGAATCGCTGCCGCTGCTTTTATTGACGCCGGCTTCTTTCAGTTGTTTCAGCAAATCATTGACGGGGCGTTTCAGTTCGGCGGCAAATTGTTCTACGGTTGTGTTACTCATCTGTACCCCCATTAGTTCTCTTCGGTAAACCAGTGTTCGCGGGCGGCAAGAATCACTTTTTTCGCCGCTTCTTCATCTACACCGGTTATTTCAATCAGTTCGTCAACGGCAAGTTCCGCCAAATCGTCGCGGGTGGTTACGCCGGCTTCCGCCAGTTTGCGGAGCATATCGGAATCTACGCCGTCCAGATTGCGCATGTCGTCTGAAACTTCTTCCAGTTTCTCTTCGGACGCAATCGCCATAGTCAGAATCGCATCACGCGCGCGGTTGCGCAGGGTTTCGACGATTTCTTCGTCAAAACCTTCGATGGCGAGCAGTTCGGCAGCCGGAACGTAAGCAACTTCTTCCAGCGTGGCAAAACCTTCTTCCACCAAAATATCAGCGGTTTCATCGTCGATGTTCAGATGCGCGGTAAAGAGGTCGCGGATGGCTGCGTCTTCGGCGGCGGTGCGTTCGTCCGCTTCTTCGACAGTCATGATGTTCAACTGCCAACCTGTCAAATCGGATGCCAAGCGCACGTTTTGACCGCCGCGGCCGATAGCGAGCGCAAGCTGGTCTTCGGCAACAATCACGTCAACCGCGTGTTTGTCATCGTCAATCACGATGCGGCTGACTTCGGCAGGAGACAGCGCGTTCATCACGAACTCGGCAGTTTCAGACGACCACAGCACCACATCAATACGCTCGCCTGCCAATTCGTTGCTGACGGCGTTCACACGGGAGCCGCGCACGCCGATACAGGTTCCTTGCGGATCGATGCGTTGGTCGTTGGCTTTGACCGCCACTTTCGCACGTTGGCCCGGATCACGCGCCACTTCGCGGATTTCCAACAAGCCGTCTGCAATTTCAGGGACTTCCATTTCGTACAGTTTTGCGAGGAAATCGCCCGAAGTACGGCTGAGGATAACTTGTTTGCGGCCAGTGTTGCCGATTTCGTCCACACGCAAAAACAGCGCGCGGATACGGTCGCCGCCGCGGAAGTTTTCGCGCGGAATCATTTGTTCGCGCGGAATCAGCGCGTCGAGCTTGCCCGGAACGACTTCGACGATGATGCCGTGGCGCTCTACGCGTTTTACCGTCCCGGAAACGATGTCTTCTTTAACAGCCAAGAATTCGTTCAGATTTTGCTCGCGCTCGGCATCGCGGATGCGTTGCAGGATGATTTGTTTGGCAGTTTGCGCGGCTTGGCGGCCAAAGCCTTCGTTCGGCAGCGTTTCTTCGTAGTAGTCGCCGATTTGAATGTCGGTACCCGGAATTTCTTCTTGGATTTCTTCGATGGTTTTTTCCAGGTCGGGATAGGTGTAATCCTCGTCGGCAACAATCAACCAGCGGCGGTAAGTATGGTATTCGCCGGTATCGCGGTCGATTTCGACGCGCACGTCCATGTGCTCGCGGTCGGCTTTTTTCTTGGCTGCGGTAGAAAGGGCAAATTCCAATGCTTGGAACACCACTTCCGCTTCAACGTTTTTCTCGCTTGCCAACGCTTCGGCAAGTTGCAACATTTCGCGACTCATTTTTTAGAATCTCCAATATCAAGTTTTAAAATTTAAATTCGGGGCGCAGGCGGGCTTTATCGATATTATCCAAGCCGATTTGCGCGGTTTTGCCGTCGAAAGAGAGCGTTACGGTATCGTTTTCACAACCCTCGATGCGGCCGATAAAATTCTTTTGTCCGTCAACCGGCAGGCGGGTTTTGATTTTTGCCTGTTGTCCTGCAAAGCGCACGAAATCGGCGGCTTTTTTCAGAGGCCGGTCAAGGCCGGGGCTGGAAATTTCCAGATTTTTATAATCGATGTCTTCCACCATGAACACGCGGCTCAAATGATTGCTGACAGTCGCGCAGTCTTCGACGGTAATCCCGCCTTCCTTATCGATAAACACGCGCAGCGTGCCTTGCGCAGTCAGCTCGAAATCGACCAGTTCGTAGCCCAAACCCGGCAGGGTTTTTTCGAGAATTGTTTGAATATCCATGAATCTCCCAGAGTACATAAACAAAAAAATGGCCCGGTGGCCATTTTTCGTCGGAGTTGAAAAATTGGCTTATTATAACCGCTTTCCACTCAAAAGAAAAGCGTTGATTTATCGCGGCTTTTTTCAGACGACCTCACAGAATGAACACGCCTGGCGGCATAAAACCAAGCTTAAAATTGTTGACAAAAACAGTCATCTGAAAAATCGCCATTAAACCTTACCCATTGATAATCATCATTTTATTTCCAACCTTTCTTTTTCAGACGACCCCATTTCCCTTCCATACGGCTTGCACGAAGCACGCCGTCATTCTAAAATCCAAAGCTGTTATCATCGAAACAAAAAGGCATTGCCATGTCCGCCCGCCCCATCTACAACTTTTCCGCAGGTCCCGCCGTCCTGCCCGAAGCCGTATTGCGTACCGCGCAGCAAGAAATGCTCGACTACAACGGCACAGGCTTCCCCGTCATGGCGATGAGCCACCGCTCGGAAATGTTCCTCAGCATCCTCCATCATGCCGAACAAGACTTGCGTACGCTGCTGAACATTCCTTCCAACTACAAAATCCTGTTCCTGCAAGGCGGCGCGACCACGCAATTCAACATGGTTGCCATGAACCTGGCACATGGCTTCCCGTCCGCCGACGCAGTGGTAACGGGCAACTGGAGCCGCATCGCCTACGAACAAATGAGCCGCCTGACCGATGCCGAAATCCGACTGGCTGCGCACGGCGGCGAACAATTCGACTATACCGCCCTGCCGCCCGTCGAAACTTGGGACATAGACAAAAACTCCGCCTTCGTCCACTTCGTCATCAACGAGACCGTCAACGGCCTGCAATACCAAACCGTTCCCAAACTTTCAGACGACCTGCCGCCGCTCGTTTGCGATATGTCCAGCGAAATCCTCTCGCGCGAATTTGACGTTTCCGACTACGGGCTGATCTACGCGGGCGCACAAAAAAACATCGGCCCCGCCGGCGCAACCGTCGTCATCATCCGTGAAGACCTGCTCGACCGCTGCCCCGACAGCATCCCCGATGTCTTCAACTACCGTTCCCACCTCAACCGCGACGGTATGTACAACACCCCGTCCACCTACGCCATTTATATGTCCGGTTTAGTGTTCCGCTGGCTGCTGACGCAAGGCGGCGTGAAAAAAATCGAAGCCGTCAACAACATCAAAGCCCAAACGCTTTACGATGCCATCGACGGCAGCGGCGGCTTCTACATCAACCGAATCCGCCCCGATGCCCACTCGAAAATGAACGTCGTCTTCCAAACCGCCTCAGCCGAACTCGACCGCCGCTTCGTCCTCGAAGCCGAACTGCAAGGCCTGTGCCTGCTCAAAGGCTACAAAACCGTCGGCGGTATGCGCGCCAGCATCTACAACGCCATGCCGCTCGAAGGCGTACAGGCATTGGCGGACTTTATGAGCGATTTCCAACGGCGTTACGGCTAAGACAAAATACGCCTTTAAAAGCGCAGCCGATTCAACGCAAATCTCAAGCGCGGATGAATGCGTACCGTAATCAGGCAAATCAACGATATTCTGTTAATACCCATTCCCTGAAAAACCCAAAAGGTCGTCTGAAAACTTGAAATCAAGATTTTCAGACGACCTTTTTTATCTGATGCGATAAAGGCTTGTCCCATTTAGACAAGCTCGCTGCAACTAAATCCTACATCCCGCCGTAATTCGGTCCACTCGCACCTTCGGGGCAAATCCAAGTGATGTTTTGCGTCGGGTCTTTAATGTCGCACGTTTTGCAGTGGACGCAGTTGGCGGCGTTGATTTGCAGGCGCGGGCTGCCGTTTTCTTCGACGATTTCGTACACACCAGCGGGACAATAGCGCGTTTCGGGCGAAGCGTATTCTTTGTAGTTCACGTCTATCATCGTTTGCGGATTTTTCAGCACCAAATGGTCAGGCTGATTTTCTTCGTGTGCGAGATTGGCAAGGAAGACGCTGCTTAAGCGGTCGAAGGTCAACACACCGTCGGGTTTCGGATAATCAATCGGCTTGCACGCGGCGGCTTTTTTGAGCTGCTCGTTGTCTTTGCCGTGATGTTTCAAGGTCCACGGGGCTTTGCCTCTGAAAATCATTTGGTCGATGCCGGTATAAAGCGAGCCAAGGTAAACGCCCCATTTGAATGACGGACGGACATTACGCGCGGTGTAAAGCTCTTGATACAGCCAGCTTTGTTCAAAACGTTGCTGATAATCCGCTGCCTCTTTGCCGCTGTCGAAGCCCTCCGCTTCTTCGAGGTTTTCCAACAAGGGGAACACGGCTTCAGCGGCAAGCATGGCGGATTTCATGGACGTATGGATGCCTTTGATACGCGGCATATTGAGGAAACCCGCCGCATCGCCGATTAAAACGCCGCCCTTGAACGAGAGCTTCGGCAGGCTTTGCAAACCGCCTTCAATCAGCGAACGCGCGCCGTAAGCAATGCGGCGGCCGCCTTCGAAGGTTTTGCGGATTTCCGGATGGGTTTTGAAACGTTGGAACTCTTCAAACGGCGACAGATAAGGGTTTTGATAGTCCAAACCGACCACGAAGCCGACGGCGACTTTGTTGTCGTCGAAATGGTAAACAAACGCACCGCCGTAGGTTTGACTGTCCAGCGGCCAGCCCGCGCTGTGTACCACCAAACCGGGCTGATGTTTTTCAGACGACACTTCCCAAATCTCTTTGATACCCAAGCCGTAAGTTTGCGGCTGGCTGTTTTGGTCGAGTTGGAAACGTTCGATGACTTGTTTGGAAAGCGAACCGCGGCAGCCTTCGGCAAACAGGGTTTGCTGCGCCCAAAGCTCCATGCCGGGCTGAAAACTGTCGGTCGGCTCGCCGTCTTTGCCGATGCCCATATTGCCGGTCGCAATGCCTTTGACCGAACCGTCTTCGTGATACAGCACTTCGGCAGCGGCGAAGCCCGGATAGATTTCCACGCCCATATTTTCCGCCTGCTCCGCCAACCAGCGCACGACTTCGCCCAAGCTGACGATGTAGTTGCCATGATTGTCAAAATTAGGAGTAACGGGCAGATTGAACGCTTTTTTCTCCGTCAGGAACAACACTTTGTCCTGCGTTACCGCGCGCGTCAGCGGCGCGCCTTTTTCTTTCCAGTCGGGAATCAGCTCATTCAGCGCAATCGGATCAATGACCGCCCCCGCCAGCGAATGCGCACCCGCCTCAGAACCCTTCTCCACCACGCAAACGCTGATTTCGCGCCCGTTTTTTTCGGCAAGCTGCTTGAGTTTGATGGCGGCGGACAAACCCGACGGGCCTGCGCCGACAATCACGACATCGTACTGCATACTGTCGCGGGTGATGGATTCTGTCATGGCGGTTCCTGTATGTTTATTATAGTGGATTAACTTTAAACCAGTACGGCGTTGCCTCGCCTTGCCGTACTATCTGTACTGTCTGCGGCTTCGTCGCCTTGTCCTGATTTAAAGTTAATCCACTATATTGAATTGAAAACCCGCGATTATACAACGGGAACATATAGTTACCAAATACATCAAAGGTCGTCTGAAAACCATATTTTCGGTTTTCAGACGACCTTTTCATCTTTGCGGCTATTTGGTTTTGAACCAGGCAAACCACACCAATACAATCACAAAGCCAAAATAGGCGATGCTCCAGTACGGCAGTGCAATACCCAGCAGATAGTCCGGTACGGCACAATCGCCAAAGCCGCGCACAATCGGTTCAAACCAGTCAAACAGCGGCCAATCCTTCAAACGGAAAGTCCACGGCGCACCGCAGGATGGCGCACTGCCCGGCGGCAGGCTTTGCAGCCACAATTGATAGGCCGCAACACCCGCGCCATAAACCGCAGGCACACTGACCAACAAGGCGCTGAACAGTCTGCCAATCTTAGAAGCCTGACGGAAAAAGGCTGCCGCCAAAGCCACCAATCCGACCGCCAAAACCGACAAGCGCTGCAAAATACATAAAACGCAAGGGTCCATTCCCAAAACATATTGCGAGACGAACGAACCGCAGGCAGCCAAGATCGATAAGACAACCAGAAAAAAGATAGTTTTTCTAAAAAAATTCATAACCTTAAACTTTCCAATTATTCAGACGACCTTTTTATTCATTTCAAAACAACCACATCAAATGCGCATCGGCATAACGATGTATTTGAAGTTCGGATTGTTCGGTACGGTAAACAAGGTCGAGCGGTTGGCATCGCCGAAGGCGAGCTGCATATCGTCGGAATGGATGTTGCGCAATACGTCCATCAGATAGCCGATATTGAAGCCGACTTCGAGTTCGCCGCCTTGGTAGGCGATTTCGAGTTCTTCGCGTGCTTCTTCCTGCTCGTTGTTGCTGCACACGACGCTCAAGAGGCCGGGTTGCAGGAACAGGCGCGCGCCGCGGAATTTTTCGTTGGCAAGGATGGCGGCACGTTCAAGCGCGCCCAAAAGTTGGGTACGGGACACGAGGAAGATTTTGTCGTTGTCCAGCGGGATGACGCGGTTGAAGTCGGGGAATTTGCCGTCGATAACCTTACTGACGATGGTCGTACCGTTGCATTGGAAGCGCACTTGGTTGTTGAGCAGCTCGACGCTGATGGGTTCGGACGGGTTGTTCAGCAGTTTGAAGAGTTCCAAAACGGTTTTGCGCGGCAGGATGACTTCGGTTTTGGGCAATTCGGCTTCGATTTGGCTGGCAGCGTAGGCAAGGCGGTGGCCGTCGGTGGCGACGAGGCGCAGTTGGTTGCCTTCAACCTGCATCAGCAAGCCGTTGAGGTAGTAGCGGATGTCTTGCACTGCCATGCTGTATTGGACTTGTGAAAGCATGGTTTTGAAAGTCTCCTGCGACAGGGAAAACGCGGCGCTGATGTCTTCGCCGACGCTCATCAGCGGGAAGTCTTCGGCAGGCAGGGTTTGCAAGGCGAAGCGTGATTTGCCTGCACGCAGGGTCAGGCGGTTATCCGCCCAGTCGAGCGAAACGATGGCGCTGTCGGGCAAGGCGCGCAGGATGTCTTGGAATTTTTTGGCATTGGTGGTAATGCGGAAATCACCCGCCTGACTTTCCGGGCCGGCCGTGTTGATTTGGATTTCCAAGTCGGTCGCCAGGAGTTTGGTTTGACCGTCTTTGCTTTCGAGCAGGACGTTGGAGAGGATGGGCAGGGTATGGCGGCGTTCGACGATACCGGTAACGGCTTGCAGCGGCTTGAGCAGACTGTCGCGGTCGGCTTGTAAAATCAGCATGGTCAATTCCTTTTGAATCGGTTATTTCGGGTGTTTTTGAATCGGGTTCGGCGGACGCGATGGTTGATTCGCCGCCGTTAAAATCAAAGTGTATTTGTGTTTTCAGACGACCTTTTAAGAGAGGGGTCGTCTGAAAGCCGGTTCTGGCTCAGTTTTGAATCAGAATCAGGAGTTTTTCGTAATCTTGCGCCAACTCGGGATCTTCTTCGCGCAGTTTTGCGACGGCTTTCACGCCGTGCATGACGGTCGTGTGGTCGCGTCCGCCGAACGCATCGCCAATGGACGGCAGGCTGAGGGTGGTCAGCTCTTTGGTCAGACTCATGGCGACTTGACGCGGACGGGCAATGTTACGCGTGCGCTTTTTACCGAGTATATCGCTGATTTTAATACGGTAATATTTGGCAGTCGCGTCGATAATGGTGTCAGCAGTAATGATTTTGTGTTTTTCGGCGATGATGTCCTGCAAAGCCGTGCGCGCCAAATCCATGTCGATGACGGGGCGGTTCATGAAGCGGCTGCTGGCGCTGACGCGGTTGAATGCGCCTTCCAGTTCGCGCACGTTGGAACGAATCAGGTTGGCAACAAACAATGCGGCTTCGTCTTCAATGCTGATGCCTGCCGCTTCTGCCTTTTTCTGCAAAATCGCCACGCGCATTTCCAGCTCGGGCGGCTCGAGTTCCAAAGTCAAACCCCATGAGAAACGCGATTTGAGGCGGTCGTCCATGCCTTCGATTTTGGCAGGCAATACGTCGCAAGTGAGGATAAGCTGTTTTTTTTCATTATGGAAATGGTTGTACAGATAGAAGAATTCTTCCATCGTGCGGTCTTTGCCTTTGATGAACTGGATGTCGTCGATAATCAGCAGGTCGTATTGTTTGTATTGCTGCTTGAATACATCATAAGTATTGTTGCGCACCGCCTTCATAAAGCTGCGGATATAGTCGTCTGAATGCATATAGCGCACTTTGGCGTCAGGACGGTTTTTCAGCAGTTCGTTGCCGATGGCCTGCACCAAGTGGGTTTTACCCAAACCCGTGCTGCCGTACAGGAAAAACGGGTTGTAGCCCTGCCCCGGATTCTCGGCAATGGCTTGGGCGGCGGCGGCGGCAAGGCGGTTGCCCTTACCTTCCACCAAGGTATCGAATGTATAGTCGCGCGACAGATTGGTCTGTTCATAACGCGCTTCTTCCGCATCGCGCTGCGCTTCCGTTTTGGCTTTGGCAACGGCTTTGGATTCTGCGGGCGCGGCGGCAGGCTGCTTGTTTTCGTGCGGCAGGTTTTTCATGCGCTGCGCCAAAATGTCCGCCGCCGTTTTCGCAACGTAGGGTCTGTCTGAGTTTTCAGACGACGTCCCGTCCGAAAAAGATTCTTGCGCGTCCGCTTTCGGCATTTCTTCCGTCAACGCGGCTTGTTCAGACGCAACCGCCCCCGCATTTTCTGCCATTTCATAATGCTGCCCCACACCCGCCTTAAACGCAAACGCCGCCTGCTGCGGAGCCAATTCCGCACGCACCACTTCGATTTTGGCGGCAAACTGGCTTTTGAGCATATTGCAGGCAAACTGGTTTTTACCGTAAACCACCCACACGCCGTTTTCCTCGCCCACGGTCAAGGGCGCAATCCATTGCGCGAACTGCCCGGCAGGCAAAATATCGTGAAGTCGGCGGAGGCACTGCGGCCAAAATTCTGCTAGCGTCATGAATAAGCTCGAGTCGTGGAAATCGTTGGAAAGAAACGGAGAGAAACCGTCGGAAATTGCAACCCTTGAAAATGCGGTTTCAGCCCGACAGGGAAAGTGTCGCAAATACCGCACAAACCCTATCCGCCAAACCGGACGCCGTCTGAAAATACAATTAAATTATTTTTGGAAAATCATCACGATAAATCCGCACCACCATTTTCAGACGACCTATCGCCCGACAAAGGGACAGGAATTGCCGATTATACCCACTCCGCCAAACTTTATCCACAACCCGCCGGAAATTTTATCCACAAAGCACTACGCGAATCCGCAAACCGAATCACCCCGCGCGCCATATCCATTTACTCAACCGAGATTGACAAAAGCAGAAAATTAGAGTGTAATTCACGGTTTATTTATCTACCGATTTTTTAGGAAACATCATGAAACGCACTTATCAACCTTCCGTTACCAAACGCAAACGTACCCACGGCTTCCTGGTCCGCTCCAAAACCCGCGGTGGCCGCGCAGTATTGGCAGCTCGTCGCGCCAAAGGCCGCAAACGCTTGGCAGTGTAATTTTGGACTACCGCTTCGGAAAGCAGTACCGCTTATTAAAAACGGATGATTTTTCATCCGTTTTTGCGTTCAAAAACCGGCGCAGCCGCGATTTGCTGCAAGTTTCCCAATCTGCCGACAACGGATTGAACCATCCGCGGCTCGGCTTGGTCGTCAGCAAAAAAACAGCGAAACGCGCGCATGAACGCAACTACATGAAGCGCGTCATCCGCGATTGGTTCAGGCTGAACAAAAACAGCCTGCCGCCACATGATTTCGTCGTACGCGTCCGCCTGGCATTCAACCGGCAAAATGCCGCCGAAGCCCGAAACCAATTGGCGCAACTTATGCGCAAACGCTGATGAATACCCTGTTGTCCAAATTCGTCCTCGCGCTGATCCGTTTTTACCAATACGCCGTCAGCCCGCTGATACCGCCGCGCTGCCGCTATACCCCGACCTGTTCGCAATACGCTGTCGAGGCAGTCAAAAAATACGGCGCATTCAAAGGCGGCTGGCTCGCCCTCAAACGCATCGCCCGCTGCCACCCTTTCGGCGGACACGGACACGACCCCGTCCCGTAATCCGAATCATTCGGATAACTTGATTTCCTTTAATTTCCCGTCGGTTTCTATATAATGCCGTCTGAAGCAGTTTTCATCTCCATTACATACCCGTCAATTCCAGGAATCTCTTATGGATTTTAAAAGACTTGTGGCATTTTTTGCCATTTCGCTGGCAATCTTTGCCGGCTGGGAACATTTCTTCCCCAGCCCCAAACCCAATCCGGCACAACAAGCCGCGCAGCAACAGCAGCAAACCGCCGCAACCGCTGCCGCCGAAGCCGCACTCGCCCCCGCAACGCCGATTACCGTAACGACCGATACGGTCAAAGCCGTCATCGACGAAAAAAGCGGCGACCTGCGTCAAATGACCCTGCTCAAATACAAAGCAAATGGCGACGAAAACAAACCCTTCACCCTGTTTAACGACAGCAAAGAATACACCTACGTTGCCCAGTCCGAGCTTTTGGACGCACAAGGCAACAACGTTCTGAAAGACATCAGCTTTACCGCTCCGCAAAAACAATACAGCCTCAACGGCGACAAAGTCGAAGTCCGCCTGAGCGCGCCTGAAACAAACGGACTGAAAATCGACAAAGTCTATACTTTCACCAAAGACAGTTACCTCGTCAACGTCCGTTTCGACATCACCAACACCAGCGGCAAGCCCGCCAACCTGAGCGCGGACTACCGCATCGTACGCGACCACAGCGAACCTGAAGGTCAAGGCTACTTTACCCACTCCTACCTCGGCCCCGTCGTTTACACTCCTGAAGACAAATTCCAAAAAGTCAGCTTCTCCGACTTGGACGACGATGCCAAATCAGGCAAAAACGAAGCCGAATACGCCCGCAAAACCCAAACCGGCTGGCTCGGCATGATTGAACACCACTTCATGTCCACCTGGATTCTCCAGCCTAAAGGCGGACAAAGCGTTTGCGCCGCTGGCGACTGCCGTATCGACATCAAACGCCGCAATGACAACCTGTACAGCACCAGCGTCAGCGTTCCCCTTGCCGCCATCCAAAACGACGCGAAAGCCGAAGCCTCCATCAACCTCTATGCCGGCCCGCAGACCACATCTGTCATCGCAAACATCGCCGACAACCTGCAACTGGCAAAAGACTACGGTAAAGTACACTGGTTTGCTTCCCCACTCTTCTGGCTTCTGAACCAACTGCACAACATCATCGGCAACTGGGGCTGGGCAATCGTCGTTTTGACCATCATCGTCAAAGCCGTACTCTACCCGCTGACCAACGCGTCCTACCGCTCGATGGCAAAAATGCGCGCCGCCGCACCCAAACTGCAAGCCATCAAAGAGAAATACGGCGACGACCGTATGGCGCAACAGCAAGCCATGATGCAGCTTTACAAAGACGAAAAAATCAACCCGCTGGGCGGCTGCCTGCCCATGCTGTTGCAAATCCCCGTCTTCATCGGCTTGTACTGGGCGTTGTTTGCCTCCGTAGAATTGCGTCAGGCACCTTGGCTGGGCTGGATTACCGACCTTAGCCGCTCCGACCCTTACTACATCCTGCCCGTAATTATGGCGGTAACCATGTTTGCCCAAACATTCCTCAACCCGCCGCCGACCGACCCGATGCAGGCAAAAATGATGAAAGTCATGCCGCTGATTTTCTCAGCCATGTTCTTCTTCTTCCCTGCCGGTCTGGTATTGTACTGGGTAGTCAACAACCTCCTGACCATCGCCCAACAATGGCACATCAACCGCAGCATCGACAAACAACGCGCCCAAGGCGAAGTTGTTTCCTAACGGCGGTTTGACATACTAAAAAGGTCGTCTGAAAACTTAATTTCAGACGACCTTTTACATTCCCAACCTATTTTACAAACTTCAACACCTTGCCGGATTTTGCCGGCGCATCGGTTTCTTGTTTGTTTTCAGTTTCCTGTTCCGGTTGTTCTTTATCGGAAGGTTCATAGGGCTCGACTTCAAATCCCATGCCTTCGCCGCTTTCTCGGGCAAACAGGCTGACAACGTGTCCGACCGGAATCCAAATATCGTGCGCCACGCCGCCAAAGCGGGCGGAAAAGCTGATCCAATCGTTGTCGATATTCAGATTATGGCTGGCAGTCGGTCCGATATTGAGGACAATCTCGTTTTCGCGAACATACTGCATGGGGACGCGGGTATGTTCGTTTACCCATGCGACAATGTGCGGCGTTTGATTGTTGTCCGTACACCATTCGTACAAAGCGCGAATCAGATAAGGCTTGGTAGATGTCGTCATGATGAATCCTTTCGACCTTTAACGGCGCATTGCCTTCTCAGCGGGGGTCATGGCTTCGATAAAGGCTTCGCGTTGGAAGATACGTTCGGCGTATTTCAGCAATGGTGCGGCGGATTTGCCGAGTTTGATGTCGTAATGGTCGAGACGCCACAACAAAGGAGACAACGCCACGTCAATCATTGAGAAATCATCGCCGAGAATGTATTTGTTTTTGGTGAACGCAGGCGCGAGCATGGTCAGACCGTTGCCGATGGCTTCGCGCGCTTTCGCCATTTCTTTATTGGTGGAATTCGGGTTTTCCAATACATGCACCAGGCTGAACAGCTCTTTCTCCATGCGGAACAAAACCAATCGTCCGCGGCCGCGCATCACGGGGTCGCCGGGCATCAGTTGCGGATGGGGAAAGCGTTCGTCTATGTATTCATTGATGATATTGGATTCATAGAGGATCAAATCACGTTCAACCAAAACGGGGACTTGGTTATACGGATTCATTACGGCAAGATCTTCGGGCTTATTGAAAATATCAACGTCTTTGATTTCAAAATCCATGCCTTTTTCGTACAGGACGAAGCGACAGCGTTGGCTGAACGGGCATGTAATGCCTGAATATAATATCATCATGGTATTGGGCTCCTATAAGCATCCCAGACAATCCACTGCCTGAAATTGCAGAATAAAACAATCGCAAAATTATACGCGATTGCATCCAACAATTCCACAAAAAGCACATATCCTTTTGTTTATAAAGATATTTTCAATAAAATTCGAATTTCTAAAAAACGATATCCAAACTCAAATTCTTTGCTTTTCCGATGCGTTTCGATTTTTACAGCAAATTTAAACCGCGGCGGGACATTACCGACGTCTTTACTGCACACCGGCTTGTTTCCGACAAACCGCCAAAAAGGTCGTCTGAAAACCGTTTTTCTCAGTTTGAACTGCACCCCAAAAGTTGGACATCCCCTCCAACTCACAAGGTGCAGTTT